>Ga0268298_10001151_pt1 | contig 31875 bp, 33 predicted proteins | sample WWTPWeurt_MetaG_FD_194462 | JGI IMG/M metagenome (GOLD analysis project Ga0268298, IMG submission 194462) | Activated sludge microbial communities from WWTP in Nijmegen, Gelderland, Netherland - WWTP Weurt | ecosystem: Engineered > WWTP > Aerobic digester > Activated sludge | place... | reverse complement strand
CTTGCGCAAGCGCCTCGAACGAGGCCCTCTGACCGACGACGAAATCATCGCCCTGTTCGCCCCCATCCTATCCGCCACCGCCGCCGCCCACATCAAAGGAATCGTTCACAGAGAAAATTACATAATTTCTATCGTTTGTTTCCACGTTGGCCACTTGGGGCCACAGCGACGGAGAAACAAACCATGTCCTCTCACCGTGCCCTCAGCAGCAAGATTCGCTCTCACCAGTCACTAGTACGTAATACAGATCACAACATCAGAGTCTTTGGGTACTGTCGCGTGTCCACTGACATGCAGGTGCAACATGGGCTTTCGCTCGACGCGCAGCGAGCGGAAATCGAGCGATACGCAGCGGATCGAGGCTGGGTCGTCGAAGAGATTTTCGTCGATGGTGGTTTCTCGGCGAAGAATACCGATCGGCCCGCGTTTCAGCGGATGACGAAGGCGATCAAAGACTCTGACGGGGCAATCTCGGCGGTGCTCGTCACGAAGCTGGACAGGTTGACGCGCTCGCTTCGCGATCTGTGTTCAATCAATGAAGACTTGCTCGATCCATATGGCTGCAATCTCGTCGCGATTCGGGACGGGATCAACACGTTCGAGCCGGTTTCCAAGATGCTTTTGCCGTTCCTGGCGATCATTGGGCAAATCGAAAGGCAGAATACCGGCGAGCGAGTGCGTGCGACGATCCAGCACATCCGCGAGCAAGGCGGGCATTACGGGAAAGTGCCGTTTGGTTTCTCGACGATAAAAGACGGGCGACTGCGGCGACTGGTGCCCGACCCCGAAACGCATCCTTGGCTTGAAAAAGCGATTGCGTGGTATCGCGAAGGCGTCGGAATGGCCGAAATTGCGCAGCGGCTCAACGCGGCAGGCATAAGGCCGCGGTACGGCAAGCGCGTGTGGGACGATTGCAAGATTTATGAACTGCTGCGCACGATGAAGATCCACAAGACGCGCGCGGTGATGAGCGATGCGCGATTCGACAAACGGGAAGCGTACAAACTCGCGTATAAGCTGCGCAGCGAGGGAAAAACGCATGGCGCGATCGCGGATGCGCTGAATGCTGCAGGGCTGCGACCGCTCAAAGCGGCGCATTACCGATGGAATAGCGTACAGGACTTGCTGCGCTCGGCGGTCTATCACGATAGAAGCACACCTCGAGGGCTGGCGCTGTATCTGAAAGAACAGGGCCACAGCTTGCGCGAAATCGGTCTGAGGCTTGCGCAGTCGGGCCACTTTCCGAAGCGTGGTGGGCAGTGGTACCCGAACACGGTCCGGCTGCTTATGGTGAGCTAGGCGCGGTTTTGGGGTTTTCTGGGGGCTACGGCTGCGCAACGGACTGCAACGGGGCGTATTGCGGCAGAACGTCGGCGAGCCGCAGTGCTGAGACGGAGCGTAAAGCCGTGACCGTCTGTGCCGTCGGCATGTTCCGTCCCGACTCCAGATTTGCGATCGTAACACTCGACAGACGAGCCGCCGACGCGACCTGTAGCTGCGTCAGCCCAGCAGCCTCTCGTCGCGCTTGCAGAATTTCCCCGAAGCGCAGCGCGGAGTGATCCATCGTCTCACCGCTGACGAGTCGCGCGAGCAGTCGCTCTCGCTGCCGTCGCCCGAACGACTGCCAGCGAAGCTCATTGCCAGTGAGCGAAAGCTCGACGAGCCCGAGCGGACGCGAGTGCAGGTGCGGCCACGCGCGCCACTCCACCGCGACGAGCAGCTTGTCATCGTGGCGACGGATCGCGAGCGGCAGCCAGAGCGGCTTTTCTCCCGTCGCAGCCCAGCGCAAGAGCGCCTCGACGCGCCGCTCGCCCGGCTTGGTCAGGTCGAGCACGGCACACGCGGCAGGAATCGTGCGCGGTGGCTTCGACGGTGAATCGACTACTTTACGGCTGGATACACTTGTCACGGAACGAGGACTCAGCATAGAGTTCTCCTGTTCGCGTCGGACAGTTACTTGCAGGTGAGGTCCGGCGCGGGCGGTGGCTCGCCGTTTCCCGACGGACGAGCTTTTTTGTTTTTGGCGGGCAGAAGCGCCCGTGACCTGTTGTTACCCAAACTTCCCAATTGATGCAATATAAAACCGTAGTTTTCATCGTTGAAATCGCTAACTGGTCGCACCTGTTTTGAGCGTGCTACCGAGTGGCGTGGTCCGTGGACGGAAGAACCCATTGTTTGTCGGCTTCGCCAAGCGGCTGAAGCAGGCGCGGAAGTCGCAAAATCTCTCTCGATTCGGTATCTCGGTGAGAGCTTCAGCGAAAGACCGCGAATTGGTGGCATCGCTTGAAGCAGGGGAGCGCATTCCGCGCATTGATACCGTCGAGAAGCTTGCTTATGCGCTCGGACTGTCCCCGGCGTTTCTCGCGTATGGCCTCGATTTTCCGTGTGTGCGATCGCGCGACGGTTTCTTGGCCGAAGGTGTGGCAACTCGACTGCAATCGGCCCGCGTCGAATCGGGTTTGTCCATGCGCGCGCTTGCCCGTTCTGCCGGTTTGACCGATACGGCAGTCCGAAGCACCGAGACAGGCTCGACGATACCGGGCCTCGAAACGACCGAACGACTGGCGGTTGCGCTCGGCGTGTCGCCCGGTTGGTTGGCCTATGGACTCGGGCCGGTCGAATTGCCGAATCGCCGAGCCATCCGATCAAAATCCGCGCAAGCTGAGCCTTCTGAATCCGACTCATTCGCAGACCCGGCGGTCTGAACCAGCGCCGCGCTGGATGAGCCTTTGCATTGGGTCATTTTCGGTTTTTTCATGGTTTTTTTGCGCCAATCAATTTCAGGTACTTAGGTCTATTTTTGATCGTCACCATGTGAGCCAAACTGCCCGTCGATATCCATCGGGTTAAGTGCGATTTACTCCCACACTCGATGTTGGATGATACGAAGAAGGACGTAAGATTATAATACAACGGCTTCCAACTGGAGGTCGTACATGAGGACACAAAACGGGATACAGGCGAATAAGTGGGCCATTTTGGGGATGGTGAACCAGGGTGGCATGGATGTTCTACTTCATCGACATAGAAGTACACTCATTATTGCAGTTATTGATTTTGCGATAAAAGATGATAATGGGCTTGTGTTGATTGCAGTAGGGGGAAGATGCCATGCGTAGGGGGAGCGGTGGAACGGAGGGAACGGGGCCACTTCGAGCGGTCGGGTACGTTCGGGTAAGCACGGATCAGCAGGCGCAGGAAGGGGTGAGTTTGGAGGCGCAGCAAGTGCGCATTCGGGCGCATTGTGTGAGCCAGGATATCGAGCTGATCGATCTGATCTGTGATGATGGGTACTCCGCCAAATCGCTCGACCGGCCTGGGATTCAGCGGGCGCTCAAGATGTTGTCCTCGGGGCAGGTGAATGCGATTGTCGTCGTGAAACTGGATCGGCTGACCCGCAGCGTGAAAGACTTGGGGCATCTCTGTGATGCGTACTTTCGCGAGGGGATGCCGTATTCGCTGCTGTCGGTGAGCGATGCAATCGATACGCGGTCGGCGAGCGGGAAGCTGATGCTCAACGTGCTGATGTCCGTCGCGCAGTGGGAACGGGAGGCGATCAGTGAGCGGACTCAGGAGGCGATGGACGAGCTGAAGCGGCGGGGCGTGCAGACGGGTCATCCGCCGTATGGTTGGACGTACACGAAGGAACCGGACGAACATGGACGGCGAAACCTCGTGAAGCATTCTGGCGAACAGGCGATCATCGTTCGAATCTGCGCGCTGCATCGGGAGGGGCTGACCGTCCACGGCATTTTCAAGCGCCTGACCGCCGACAAGGTGCCGCCGAGAGCAGAGAAATGGGTTCATCCAACGATCTACAGCATTCTCGCGCGGGCGGGTCTTTTGACGTTACCACGACGACCGAAGCCCAGCGAAGACAGCAGCAACGGTAAGCGCGGCAAAGCCCAAATCATTCGAGACAAGGCGGTCGCCGTTCGACGCGCTCATGAGCTTCGCGATGAAGACATGAGTCTGCGGCAGATCGCAGAGAAGCTTCAAAAGGAACGCATCCTGCCCGCCCGGTCGGACGTGTGGCATGCAGCGAGCGTGCTCGATTTGCTCCGGCAGCCGGTGCCCTCAGTTGTCGAGCACTAAAACTCCGTCACAACACGTCAGCAAATCCAACTGGTCAATGGGCGAGCTGCCGAGGTCTGTGGAAGTAGGCGGTTTGTAATGTGGGCCACCCTGGCCGAGTGAGCCAGGGTGTTTCAGAGGTAAAAAACATGGTTCCTCGACAAGAAAGAGAAGATGTGCGGCAACCTGTGCTAGCGTGCGGCGCAGTTTTGGCCATGACGACAAACCTCGACGAGCAGATCGGAACATCGGACGGCAATTTGAACAGCGACGGCGGCGCTTCGGTGGACGCCAAGCTGGACGATCCGAAAAACGGGAAATCCGAGGACCCGCCGCATGCTCGCGTGACCAAGACGCTCGACGATGTTCCCGAGGAGAAGCGTGACTTACTGCGCCGAATCACGGCGATCTTCGCGGAGCCTCGAGAAGGCACTCAGGTCGAGATGCTGATTCTGTTTGGCTCTCGGGCGCGTGGTGACGAGGTTTGCGATCTGAAAACTGGCTACATCAGCGACGTGGATTTACTTGTTGTCGTCGGGAACGACAAGGCACTGGCGGATGTGGCGTTGTGGGGCCAGCTCGAGCGGCGCGTCCGAGATCTTCTCGGCGATACGCCGCTTACGATGATCGTTCACGATGTTCATTTCATCAATCGGCAGATTCGGGCGCACAACTATTTTTTCATCGACATCCTGAGTGAGGGCGTCGAGCTATATAACACTCGTCGTCGGTGGTTCGCAACGCCGAGCGACCTGTCGAAAGAGGAGTTGCTGAGCCAGGCAGAGAAGCACTTTCGGGCCTGGTTCACGAGTGCGACGGAGTTCTGGCGGGGCAGTCGATATTACACGGCGAGGAATCTGCTCAATCACGCGGCGTTCTCGCTCCATCAGGCGGCAGAGCGTTATTTCAGCGCTGGACACCTTGTTTTTACGGCGTATAAACGGCGGACCCATGATTTGGAGACGCTTAGCGATGCCGTCGGTGAGCTGCACCCGCTGATGGTGGATATGCTGCCCAAAACGGAGCCCGAGGACGAGCGGCTGTTTGATCTTCTCCGTCGAGCCTACATCGAGTCGCGATACGAGCCCTCCTACGTCATCACCCTCGACGATCTGACGGAATTGCAGTCGCGAGTGCTCGTGCTCGCAGAGAAAATCCGCACCGCATGCCTCGAAAAGATGGCCACATTCCAGTGTCCGCAAGGCGTAAGCCAAGACTTGCCCGTTCCCCCGACGAGAGAGGAGCCGGTTCTCCTCGATTTTCCGGCGCCTCCCGAGAATCCACAAGAAATGAGCCGCTGGGCCGAACAGCTTGCCGCTGTTGCTGCGGAAAAGGCCGAACTGCGCTGGCAGCAAGGTCGCAACGAAGGTTTGCAAGAAGGACTTGTCGAAGGTGAATCGAGAGCTTTTCAGGCATCCGTGTTGCTTGTGCTTCGCTCTCGGGGACTCGACATTCCAGCAGAAATCGAACAGAAGATCGCGGAGTGCGCCGATCCCGTGGTGCTCGCCTCCTGGCTCAGTCGGGCGGCGACGATCAGGGATGCGGCGGAATTGATGGCGAGCTAGGTGCAGGTGTTCAGCTTCGTAAAGTGCTTGTGCTCGTTAGGCCGCGATGCCGAGTGGCCTGTCCCGACCCAAGAACATCCCAAGCAGCCAGAGATCGGCATCGAGGCTGGTCTTAGTTGAGCGTCTCCGGGGGAGGCGGGGCCAGTTCGCCCATGGCCCGGGCGATCCGCGTTCGGACCACTTCCATCGTGCGGCGAAAATCCGACAACAGGGCTTGGAGCTGTTCCTCGACCGGGCCTAGCAGCTCGGCGCGCTCCATGCGATCCAGGAGATGCTGATACGACCGATCTAGCGCCGTCGGGGTTGAGTCGGGCAGGCGCGGCGGTACTGGCAACGAGGCCACCATCTTCTGGAGCGTTTCGTGATCGGGCGTCGTCGCTTGCAGGTATTGTCGTCGCTCCGGCGATAACAAGACCATCCCAGGCAACAGCTCGCGCAGGTGCCCGAGAGCTTGTTGGACAGCAGACATCGCCTCCTCAATCGGTGGCTCGGACGACTCTTCGTCGCCCAATGGCCCGAGCAGAGCCCGCTTCAGCACGGGATCAAGCACCGCTCGAACGTGCTTCATCTCAGCAAGGACCGAGCTGACTCGCTCCCGCAGCAGCTCGATGGGCATCTCAAGCACCGATTCATCCGGCTGGTCGCTCACGTTCGCCTCTCTGAGTTTGCTTGGGTGGTGCCCGACGCTGAATGGGGGGACTAGCTTTTCGCCGCTGGCTTGGGCCCGGCGATGTACTTCATGAGTCGCTTTTCTCCGACCGTGTGGAGCTTGTTCTCCTTGACCAGTTCCAAAAGGGGCTGCCGGAGCTTGTCGGCCAACTGATCGCGGCGCACGCCAACTCGACCCAGCACTTCTTCGTTGGGCTGGCTGGCGATCTCTGCGCGACTCATGCCGTCTGCATGACCTGAGAGCACGTCCAAGACGACGCCCTTGAGCGCAAGCTTCTGCGCATCGCTGAGCCGTGTGCGCCGCTTGATTTTGGCTGGTTTTGCGTCTCGTTTCGGCACGGACTCGGGCTTGCTCTCGGCCAATGCCTGCGCAAAGTCGAGGATTCCCATCCCCGAGACTGCCGCCCACACGTCTGCGTGCTGCTTGAGGCTGTCCAAAAACTGCTCCACTGTCACCCGATTGCCGGGGCGCAGCTTCGAGAACATCAAAAGCGCCGTCTGCCGCCGCAAGTCTTCCTTGCGCGCTTCCAACTCGTGCTCAAACAACGCCCCGATATCCAATCCAGACTTCGTAGCTGCCATGGGTCATTTCTCCCAACTCAGTAGAATTGTCGATGTGCGTGCGATGCTGGCCTGTCTCGTCTCAGCCAAGCGACGGCGACAGGCACAAATTCCCGCCATCAAGCCCCCAGAGAAACCGACTTGTCAAGAAACTTGCCGATCGGTGCAGCGCCTTGAGTCCCGTCTGAACCAGCCTCAACCCGAGCCTCTCATCCCGCGAGAAATTGCGCGCTCCGACAGAATTGCGCCGCCCCAAACCATCATCCGTGGTGCCAAAATCGCCCCTCTGCAACAGGCAGCCGCGAGCCACTTTGCATCCAGTCACGGCCCAAAGTCGTTCAGCCCCGTCTTTCGTGAGGTTAGCGACCCTTGGAACATCCCAACAATGCCTGAGTGTCGGACCATTCGCCCCGAGCCCCACTTGACACACCTCTCGTGCTGCGGTACGCAAATCGTCGTAACGGCGCAACCCGCCGTGGGACCAAAACGATCTGATCAAGAATACAATGGCCTCCCGTCGCAGAGGCGTTGTATCGGGTGGGCATTGGGGTGAGGAATCGGGCGCTTTGGGAAAGCGCTTGGGGGGCTCGATTGTCGATCTGCGCAGGTGCGGGCATACCTCGTCGGATGGGCTTGCGGCGCAAGATGAACCTTGGAAGAGGTCGGTCACGCACGGTTTCTAGGGCGGTGGACTTCTGTGCTTTTTCGTTCGTTGCGTCGAGGGAGCGGCTGAGGTAGGGTACGGGCTGACCGTGAGCCATTTTAGTCCTCGCACACGAAAGACCCGTCGAGAAAGCAGAAAGGAAAACCCTTCGTCGTGGACATCTCGCCCAATGAGCTGCGCAGAGTTTTAGATGATGTGCTTCGGACTGATGCAGATCTGGTGGCGTTTGCCATCGATGCGAAGCTTTCGGCAGGGAAACGGTTTTCCGATGGCATGGATCGGGTCGCCAAGATCAACTTGATCCTCCAAACGTGCGAGGCTGACGGGCTTCTTGGACACTTGCGAGCGCTGTACCCAAATAGGACGGCTGACGCCTTGGCTCGGCTGAGTGTGGCGGGAACACAAGATGCTCAGACGGCGCAGCATCAGGCGGCAACACCGTCGAATCCCAAGCTGGTGCGGCGAGAAGGTTCCGAGGAACGAAAACTTACCGTCCGCTTGCGGCTCGACGATGCCGGTCGCTTGCAGGTTGACTATGCTGTTCCGGCTTACCCTGCGTTCGCGCAAGTTCAGGCTGACCCGCTGGAAGAGCTGGAGAAGCGAACTCCGCAGCTTCGTTTCGACGGGCGAACAGGGCTTGCCGCAGTGGTTCATCTGCTCGACGACGGGGACGATGCAAGTCTTGTGCGGCTGCTCACCGGGTCCGCTGTGACCGGCGAACAGGGCCTCGGACGGCTCCTGTACAGCCTGCTGTTTCCCGATGCCAGCGCCGAACGACGTGTGCTCGGCCATTTGATCGAGGACAGCGTGCCGAATAGCGAGGTGCCTCCCATTCGGCAAGGGGTCGCGGTGCGAATTTGGACGGACGAGCCTGCATTCATCGGGTTGCCGTGGCGGTTGACCTGTTGGAAGGGACACCTGCTCGCGGACCACGGCTGGACGTTTGCCGTCACGCCCGATCCGGTGCCCAATCTTCCGGTTCGACTGTCGGCGCTAAGCCGTGTGTTGGTGGTGGCTCCGCTGGTCCCGAGTCTTTTGGACCTGAACAGCCAGGCCCATGTCGATGAGCTGCGGCAGCAGCTTGCAGCCGGACTGCCTGCACAAGGCAAGGACGAGTGGTTCCGCGTCGTCCATGATCGCGCCGAGCTGGAGACGGCGCTGCAAGCCATGCCGTTCGATGTTCTTTACTATTACGGCCACGGCAGCCTCGAATCGGGCCAGGTCTGCCTGCGCCTGGGAGACGGCGATTCGCGCAAGTCGCGATTGACCCCTGCCGACCTGTTGCGCCTCTGTCCTGAGGCCCCGCCCAAGCTGGTGCTGCTGAATGCCTGTTTTGGTGGAGCGGCGGGCTGGCAGAGCGCCGGGCACTTGCTGAGCCCGAAGGTTCCCGTGGTCGTGTGCAGCCTGACGACGGCATTTACCCATTTTGCGGCGGCGATGGCCATTCGCTTTCTAAAGGGTGTCTTGCTCGAGCGGCGTGATCCGGTGGACCTCTTGCACGAGCGCGACCCGAGCGACCCGGCCCAGACGCTGCATGATTGGGAATGGGCCACCCATGCGGTGTTTGCTCGCTACACCTCGTGGGAACCGACGACCCTCCAGGCCCAGCGACACGATCCGCGCAACCCGCTGCGACTGGATCGAACCCGTGCGCGAGCCGAGGTTTTCAATCAGGTGTACGCGCTGGTGGATGGCAGCAAGCGGCGCGTCGAGGCGATGGTGGCCTATGGGCAGGACCGTAGCTTGGTCGAGCAGTTTTCTTGGCAGGCCATCGATCACCTGACGAAACTCCGCGCTGCTTCTGTCGCGCCACTCCATCTCAAGTTTCCGCAGGATCGCTCCGACCTCTACCAGCGGCTATGCGAGGACTTCCGTCAGCAGGTGACCCGGCCTGGTGAACCCCTCCAACACGCGCTGCGTCGGCATGCCCCGCGTGTGCGCACAGCGGGGAAACCGGTGCTGTGGCTTAACTGGGGTGTGTGTGGCGATGGCGAGCGACAAGACAAACTCACCCTGGATCAACTGCGCTGTTGGCTCAAGTGGTCGAGCGAGTTTCTTTGCCAAGACAACCACTGTCCCGAAGACCTGCGCATCGTGTCATTTGTGGCGCTGCGACGCCCCCTCGACAAATACGAAGTCCTCGAGAAGAACATGGAGAACTACCAGCACGAGTTCGGAGGCGACCGCTTCCGCGCTTGGCTGCTCACACCGCTGCCTCGGGTGAAAAAGGGCGAGATCAAGGACTATTTGAGCGACCCCGACCTGTGCGGCTGCGCCGACAACGCGATCACGGTGGCCAAGGCGACCGAACTCATTCACCGCGACACGGACGGCCACTATGAACAGGTCGTCCAGCACATCGAATGGGCAGAAAAACATGGCTGGCAGAGCTTGTTGGATCGGCTCAAACAGAAGCTCGAGCCCAAATCACGGCCCCCCGAATCGGAGGACATCTAGTGCCCACCCCCACTCCGTTTTTGCTGCTCGATCCCGACAAGAAGGAACCGGCTGCCCGCAAGCCCCTGCTCGACAGTCGGCAGATTCCGCCCGCGCTGGGCAGTCTGCGCCTGGCCGCAGCCGATTTTCAGCCCAGTCGCGAGCTGGTCGGCGCGATCAACGCCAGCCTCGCACTCGGAGCACCGCTTCTTTTGACCGGCGAGCCCGGCACCGGTAAAACCCAGGTCGCCTACTACCTGGCTTGGTACTTTGGCATCGAGGGCTCCCCGCTTTTGCTCGACGTTCGCTCCTCCACGACCACTGAAGATCTGCTCTACCAGTTTGACGCCGTGGCGTACTTTCACGCCTCCCATGATCCGGCCCGCGCCGGTCAGCTCATCAACCGGGCCGATTTCATTCGAAAAGGGCCGCTGTGGCTGGCGATGGAGGCAACCGGAACAGCCCTCGTTCTCATCGACGAAATCGACAAAGCCCCGCGCGATTTCCCAAACGACCTGCTCGGCGTGCTCGACCAAGGCCATTTTTTCGTGCGCGAACTCGGCGAAGGAGGCACCCGCATTGAACGCCGTTCGTCCTCGGCCCCGCCCATCGTCGTCATCACCTCGAACAGCGAACGCCGCCTCCCCGAAGCCTTCCTGCGCCGCTGCATCTTCCACCACATCGAGTTCACGCCCGAGCTGGTGCGCAAAGCCGTCGCCGCCCGACGCTCGCAGTTTACTCGCTTGACCGACGACGTGGTGGAAGCCGCCATCACCCGGTTTCTGGCCCTGCGAGAGAAGAGTCTGCGCAAAAAGCCCGCGACCGCAGAGCTGCTCGCCTGGCTCATCGTCCTGTCTGCCCAAGGTGTTCAAAACGCCGCGCAGCTCTCGGACTGTGCCCTGTCTGCGCTACCCCATTTGTCGGTGCTGATCAAAGATCGCGACGACTGGTCCGCGCTGTAAGCTCCAGCCATGATCGCCGCTCTGGATCTCGAGGCCCTGCTCAGTCGGTTGCAAGCAGCCGGTCTGCGCATGGGCGTCGAAGAATCCCTGCGTGCGTCCTATCTCGTCTCACGACTGCACGAGACTGACCACACCGATTGGCTCCGCGAGGCGTTGCGCGGACTGCTCGTCAAATCGAGCACCCAGGCCCCGATCTTCGATGAGATCTTTGCCTCCTGGGCCGAAGATCTCGCGGCCCGCGAACCACCTCCTGCGTCCGCTTTCGTCCGTCCTTTAGGCCAAGCCTCGCCATCCGTTCGACCTTCCAAACGATCCGCCCTTCGGTCCTGGCTGAGGCGTCACCTGCGCCAAGCCGTTGGGTTGCTGCTGCTCTTGTGCGCGCTGGGGCTTTTCTGTCGCTGGCTCCTGCACAAACCGCCGCCAGGCCACCTCTCCGACTTGGGCACCTCGCACGACGCTAGCAGTCTGTCCGATGCTAGCACTCCGCCCGACGCCAGCACTCCGCCGCCACGCCCCCCAGATCTCGGCCAGCCCCTCGGTCCCCAAAAGGTGCGGCGCGTCCTTGTCCCCAAGATTGAGGTCGAGCCCTCGCCGCTCCCCGCCGGATTCCTTCGCGGGGGTGCCGCACTCCTCGGCGGTTTGCTGCTCGGCGGACTCCTCTTCTTTACCTTGCGCCGTCGTTCTTACCTGCCCCCTGCCGTGCCCGCCCCGACGCGCCCAGGTCCTCGCGAGATCATCCCCGAGTCGCCCCCACCTCCAACCGGGCTGCGGCTCCGCCTTCTCGACCTGCGCAGCCAAGAAGCCCTCGTCTGGGGCATCGGTCGCTTTGTGTCCGAGGAAAAGACCCGACGCCTCGATGTCCCCGCGACCATCCGAGCCACAGCGGTAAGTGGTGGCATGCCGCTCCTGCACTTTTTGCACGCCCGGCACCAGCGCGAGGTCTGGCTGTGGCTCGACGAATCCGCAGCCTACGCCCCAGGGCACTACGGCTCGCTCGTGTGGCAGCTTGCTCGCGAGCTGTCCGTGTCGCTGCGGCAAGGCGGCCTGCCCGTCGAACAGGCCCTGTATTGGGGATTGCCAGACCGCTTGACCCGGCTGCTCGACTCCGGCCAGCCCGAAGGCGAGTTTGCCCCGAGCGAGGTCGCCGAGCGCCAAGACGCCGCCCTCATCGTCTTATTAACCGACGGTCGCAGCCTGGTCGATGCTCTGGCCAGCGGGCGGTATCGCGACGAAACCCGTGCCCTCTTGCGGCAGCTTGCCCACTTTCCCAGCCTCGCCTTTTGCGATGTCTCTCGCGGGGAGTTTGGGCTGGCTGCACGGCTCGCCCCGCTTGAGATTCCCGTGCTGGTTCCCGAGCAGGTGGCCAAGTTCTTGGGCGGCGTCCCCATCGATCCGCCCCCCGTGCTGCCCCAGCACTTGACCGGCGACCTGCGGCTTTGGGCTGCGGCCTGCGCGCTCTGTCCGTATCCCCTCGACGAGCAGACCCTGTATTGGGTTTCCGATCAGCTCGGGCTCAAGGTGCCCGGTGCCGCCCTTGCCAAGCTCAAGGCCCTCGCCCAACCGTGTGGCGAACGATATTCGTTTGCTGAGATTCCACAGCAAGCTGCGCTCCTCGGTTGGCTTCGTCACTTGTCGCCCTGTTCGGATGCACCGCTCGACAGCCTGCGCAAGCGGCTCGCCCCGACCTGCCTGGGCCGCTGCCTCCACCTATGGCGCGACTGGCTCGACCGAGAATCGGACCGACGCAAGGCCGACGAGGCCCAGGTTCCCTGGCAGCACACCCCAGCCGAGCAACACCTCCACATGCACCGGGCGCTCCTCGACCTGTGGGACACGCCCGAATCCGCCGCTCACAAGCTCCATGCGCTGGGCGCTGGCTGGCTCAAAGACGAGATTCATCGCCACCTGTCCGCCCTCGGCCCCCTCGAACTCTGCGACCACCCCGACCTCATCATTCTGCCCTGGCATGAACAGCGGCTGTCACCCCTCGCCCGAGGCTTTTTGCAAGAGCTTGGCTTCGGCGGCAACCGTCCGCGCCCCGCCGTCCAGGCCGAGCGCCCCGGTCGGCTCCTTCTCGCCTGGCTCGGCTGCCTCGGCCTCACCCTGGCTGGTGCCCTTGGCCTGGTCCAAGCCACCTGGCAACTTCGCCACCCCCACGGCGAGCCCCGCATCGAGCAAAAGAACGCGCCCCCCGAAACCCGCATCGACCTCGCACAACAATCCGAGACCGAATATCGGCTCACCGCCAGCACGAAAGACGCCCAGACCACTTCCATCGTCCCCGCCGGTTCCCACGTCCTCCTTTCGTTCGAGGAAGAAGTCCGCGAGCTAGAAGACGGTGGCCCGGCAGAAACAAAAGACTTGGGCACCGACCTCTCGCAACCGCCGGATTTCTCGCAACTGCTTGACTTGACCACGCTGCCCGACCTCAGCAAACCGAAAGCGCCGCCGGACTTGGCGAAACCCAAGCCGCCGAAGCCCCGCTTGGACATGACGACGCTGCCGCCCGTGATCGCGCTGGTTGCGCCGCCGGATCTGGCTGCGCCGGTCGATTTGTCTACCGCGACAGCCGTAGCCGCCGTGATACCGATGAAGACGGTGCGCTTGCCCGGCGGGACGTTTGTGATGGGGTCGAACGATGGAGATTCGGACGAAAAGCCGCCGTACCCGGTGACAGTCGCTGGATTCGAGATGGACGAGACGGAAGTGACGGTGGAGCAGTACGGGCAATGTGTGGCCAAGGGAAAGTGCAAGAAGACGCCAGCGTGGGAGGAATGCAACGCCGAACATGCGGATCGGAACCGACATCCAATCAACTGCGTGGATTGGAACCAGGCGAAGGCGTATTGCCGATTTGTGGGAGGGCGGTTGCCGACAGAAGCGGAGTGGGAATACGCAGCGAGAGGGACCGGAACCCGAACCTACCCGTGGGGCGACACCTGGGATTCAAGCCGAGCGTGTTCAGGCAAATCGTGGAACGATACGACGTGCGAAGTGAAGAAGTATGAGACGGGAAAGAGCCCGCAAGGGATCTACGACTTGGCGGGGAACGTGTGGGAGTGGGTGGAGGATTGTTACGCAAATGACACATATGACAAACGGAAGCAGCAAAGTGACAAAACCACGCCTCCAACCCCTATCAGCAATCCCGTCGCTGACTTGACCAATTGTGAGAAGCGCGTTTTGCGCGGCGGCTCTTTCGGGGTCGGGCCCAGGTTCATGCGTGCGGCGTTCCGGGACGGGGACGTGCCCGAGTTCCAGGTCAGGTACTGGGGCTTTCGGTGTGTTCGTGGGGGCCTGCGCCAGCCTTGATCTTTGGTGTTTTGTCTTCTTGTTCCCCCCGTATTTGTATTGGATTTTCCGCGCGGAGCGCGGTCAAAAATAAATGGGTGTTTTTGTCATACGAATGACAAATTGTGTCACTCCATGACAACGAACTGACAAATCCTGTCATCTGGTTGTCACCTTGTGTCACCGTGTTGACAAGGCTTAGAACAGGAAGACGCCCCGGTACGAGGCGATGCTGCGCGAGAGACTCTCGGGACCGCCGTTTGCGGCGGCGGGAAGGCGCTTTTTGAGTCGGCGCTTGACTTTGGGGCCGGGTGCGATGCCCGCTTGGCAGACGCGATAGCCGACAAAGCGCGTGGCCTCGCGGCTGTCAAACACTTCCCAGCGCTTGCGACCCACGGTCAGCCCGCGCTCAGCCAGGAGCCAGCTTGTCGCGGTGTCGCGTGCGGCCAAGAGCTGCTCTCGGTCGTCTGAAAACAGCGAAAAGTCATCCATGTAACGCAAGTATCCGGGGATGTGGAGCGTGCGCTTAACAAACTGATCCCAACCGTCGAGGTACAGCGCCCCCGACCACTGGCTGACATACGAGCCAATCGGCAGCCCGCAGCCCGGCGGCAGCGGATCGGCGTCGAGACTGAGAACCTGATGGGCCTCGGCTGTTCGATACACCGCACCGCCACAGCGCAGGATGAGTTCCAGCAACCCAAGCGTCCGCTCGTCGTGCACCCGGTGCCGAAACAGCCCGAGCAGCACCTCGTGCCGAATCGACGGAAAGTACCGCTTGATGTCGAGTGACAGCCGATAGCGAAACGTCCGCAGAAGCCGCAGAAAACACAAAAGCGCCCGATGCGGCCCGCGTCCCGAGCCCCACGCAAAGCTCTGCGCCAAAAAGCTCGGCTCGTAGTGCGGTGCCAGCTCGGTGATGAGGGCTTGGTGGATGATGCGGTCGCGAATCGGCGCAGCAGCAATCAGTCGCGTCTTGGGGTCGCAGATCACCCGCAGCCGATACGGACCCGGCACGTAACGCCCGCCCCGCAGCTCGCGGTGCAGCGCACACACCGTTCGATCCGCATCCAAGTCAAACCGCGCCATCGCAGGCTTGCGCCGCTTGCCCCGTCGGCAGCGCAGATACGCATTCCACAAGGACACAAGCTCGCTCAGCCGCTCATAGCTGCCGCTCGGCACGGACCGCACGGTGTCCCCCTCGGGAAAATAGCGGCCCGCCCGGACGGTCTGCTCTCGCATACTGGAACGGGCGGGCCAGGGATGTCGGGCCAGCCACTCAGAGAATGGCGACCCAGGCCGACCCTGCATGGTGTCTTGTCGATATTGCGGCAGACAGCATGTTGGCGCAGGCCCCCACGAACACACCGAAAGCCCCAGTTCCTGTTCTGGTTCTCGGGCTCGTTCCTGTTCCGGTTCGCCGCACGCATGTTCCTGGGCTCGTTCCTGTAAGAGCCGCCGCGCAAAACGCGCTCACAAGCAAGTAGGTCGGGTCGGCCACCGCGAGTTCTACCACGACCCAGCCCGCGCAGAGCGGATTCTTTTCAAGCCGCTTTAAGTCGGCCCCAGCGAGCGCAGCCATCCGCCAAGCTGCCGTCCGATGGCGTCCGTGGACTTGAGCGCAAACACAAGCTGTTCTTTCGTCAAAAGCTCCACCGACCCGGCCAGCCGCAGCTTGATCCGCAGCATAATCAGTCGCTCGTCCGCTTCGTCGAGCCGTGAGCCCACCCCGCGCCCTTGCAACGCCAGCCCCACCGCGTCGAGCAAAAGCAGCGCTTCCTCACAAATCCGCCGCGCCAGCACCCGCTCGCTCTGCTCCAGCCGCCCGAGCAGCCACTCACACAGCGAGAACGTGTCCGCAAAAATCGGCGCAGGCTCACGCTTCATGGGCAACCGATCCTCGTTGTCGAGGCTGAAGCCGACGCAAGAGGCCAGCGAGTGCCGCCATCAAGTCTTGCTCGATCCCGTCCACCAGCGCCTCGCTGCCCTGCACCGGAAACAGCAGCAATTCACACACCGCCTGGCTCGCCGCATCCCGCGCCCCTCGGTAGGCTTCCGCTTTGTCCGCACTGTCAAACCGATGACAACCGCGTGACAAAAGCTCCAACACTTGACGCAGCGCCCGACAGGCCCCGTGATCCGCCCCCAAGCTCGCCACCGCTCGCTGAAAGAGCGGCAAACCCACCTGAAACGCCTTCAGATCCCGCAGCGAATATCGCCTCGGCGACGGAGGAAGCTCCAGCGCATCCTCAACTGCCGCCCGCAGTCGCGCCTGTTTGCGCTGCTCGGCCTGCGCCTTCTTCGTTTCCGCCTTCGTTTCCGCTTTCGTTTCCGCTTTGCTTTCGGCCTGGGTTCCCGCTTCAGTCGGAATAGCGCCCGTCGCTGGAAGTCTCACCAGCCAGACCCCACCGACCTTCCGCGCCACCAAGCGGCCCTGCTGCATCAGATACCGAACCTGGCGCACCGACTTTCCCAGCCGAGTCGCCGCTTCCACCAACGACACATCCATCGCCTGCTCCACGCTAGCTTCCACGATAGCCTCTGTTATACGCCTGACAATTGTTTGTCAAGCTGGTGACATCATGTGACAAATATGACAAAAATTTTTTGACCGCGCTCTGCGCGGAAAATCCAATCCAAATACGGGGGGAACAAGAAGACAAAACACAAAGATCAATGCTGGCGCAGGCCCCCACGAACACACCGAAAGCCCCAGTTCCCGTTCTGGCTCACGGGCACGAACCTGAACCGGTACGCCGCACGCAAGTTCCCGGGCTCGACCCCGAAAGAGCCGCCGCGCAAAACGCGCACACTTCCCGTCGCTGAGCCAATAGGATTGACAATCGGGCTCTTGTCATCTGTCACTTTGTCATTTGTCATGCCGTTACCACTCTCTTTGTAATCTCCGTACCAATCCCAACACCACTCTCTCACGTTCCCGTGTAAATCATGCAATCCCCACGGATTCGGCTTTCTCGTTCCGACCTCGTGCGTGTGTCCCTCGCTGTTCCCGCCAAACCATGCGTACTCTCCAAGCTGCGCAGGATCATCTCCAAAGCTGTACGCCGTCTTCGTCCCCGCTCGGCATGCGTATTCCCACTCTGCTTCCGTCGGCAGCCGATACCCGTCTGCCGTTCGGTCCCATTCCACTTCCGGTTGCGCGTCTTTTTTGTCTTCTGGTCCGTCTTCTGGTCCCGGCTCTCGGATTCGATAACACGCTCGCAGCCCGACCTGCTCAGACAGCTTGTTACAAAACCTCACCGCGTCGAACCAACTGACCTTTTCCACCGGCATCTCAGGACCTTTGAACTCGCTCGGGCTCTCGTCGAGCTTCATCACTTCCTGGTACAGCTTCTGCGTCACCTGCACCTTCGCCATCGCAAACGCCGACACTCGCACCCGATGCAAGACTTCGTCGTCGTATCGACCTTTCTCGGTCGCAGGACTGCCCATGTCGAACTCGCCGCCCGGCAGCTCGATCATCTCCAGCGGTTCGACGAGCGCAGCCTCTGTTGGCCAAGTGAGCTTCACCACAGGCTTCCCCGACAGAGCCAACCAGCTCAAGAGCGACAGCAGACTGCACAAGCCAATCCAAAATCCCCACGTCGGCAGTCGAAGGATCAGCAGCCCGGCCCCCAGGAACACAAAAAAACCGAGCATTCCTGCCCGGGCCTGGGGCAGCTCATCCAGCCATCGTGTCGTCTGTTCCCACTTTGCTCGAATGTCCATCGCCTCGACCTGGCGCATCTTGCCCGCACCGGTCTGCGAGTTCAACCCGTTTTCCCGCCGCGATTGAAAACGACCAAGATAAGCCTCGTCTGCCCTGGGCCCAACCGACTTGCGCTGAAAGACTCCCACTCAACGCTCTTTGTGCGACGGTAACTCACCTAAACGGGGTGTATTTTTTCAAACGGTACCTTTCGGCCAGCGTTGTAATGGGAAAAGCCTTGCGTTTTTCCTTGAATCTGATAGGGCATTTCTTCGGCACCTGACAAAGAAATGGAGGGATGAGTACCGCCATTTTTGGACGATGTTGGGGATCGGGGAGTGGGGCGGGTTAGAGCTTGTCCAGTAGTTTCTTGAGTGCGGCGAGCTGTTCTGGCCCGAGACCTTCAAGGTGCTGGATTAGATCGGGCGACTCCTGCGGTTGGGTCAGCGACTCCTCCACGCGAACCGCTTGGGCGTTCTCCACCGAACCCGGCGCGACGTAGTGCATTTTCGTGATGGCAAAGCTGCTGTGACCGAGCTGAGCGGAGACGGCGGCGCTGGTGGACCCGGCTTGGATGGGTTGGACCCATTTCCCGTCGCTGATTTTCAAAACTCGTTTCGCTGAGACCGTTTACCGACGGAAGGCTCAGCGCAACGGTTTTGGGGGTTGGACGCGGCAATACGCATGGGGATTTCTGTCGCGCTGGGGCAGTCGCGATGCTCGGCGTGCTCGGAGTCCGGACTGGCCGCGCGCGGGTTGCGCCGATGTGCTCTGTGGTGGGGGTGAGGCGAGAACGGCGAGTCCTAAAATTGTCAAGCCGTTTTTTGACCACCTTGCGCAGAAGTTCGCGGTCGCCGTGAAGCGGATGGAGCCGATTGGGACCGAGATGGCGCGAGCCAGGGTTCACGGCTAAATCCCGGGCTCCTGTTCGAGTTCGACGGTTTTCTTCTCGCTTTACCTTCTTTTTGGCTTCCTGTAGGGGTGCCGCTGTTTGGTGGTTGTCAGGGCCGTTGTGCCGACGGATTCTCCGGTGGTGTTGGGTGCAGGTTCAGACACCCGGAAGATCACGGACGGCTGGGCTTGGCCGTCGAGCGCGTGCAGGAGCTTGGTGTGTTCGGCTCGCTGGCTCTCGATACATTCGTTTTGGTCTTGCAGCAGCTTTGACTGCCGCTCAAGCAGCGTGTTTTGCGCCGCGAGTTTCGCTTGCAGGTCCAGAATGATCTGGCCTTGATCGGCAAGGGTCTTGCCCTGTCCCGCAAGGAGGATGGTTTGCGCTTCCACCTTCGCTCGCAGCTCGTCTTTCTTTTGCGCTGCGGTCAGAAGATGGGCCACGCAAGACTCGGTTTGTTCATCCGCTTCTTGGCACTTCTCCGCAAGTCGTGCCTCGGCTTGGAGACGAGCCTGCCGCTCGGCTTCGACAAGGCGCTGGGTCTTAACCAACTCTCGCTGGAGTTGTTGTTCGTGGGTCGTCGCATCGTCTTCCGGGCGATTCGCGGGTGGACTCGCGGACGGGCTCGCCGTGCTGGCGACGGGAGCGTTTTTGACCTGTAAAGCGGCTGTCAGTCTGGCCACCTGTGCCTTGAGAACGCCCGCCGCCAAGCGCAGCATGACTGCGAGTTCTTGCCCGGTGGGCTCGCTCTCGACAGGTCGCTTGGGCCGAGGCGCGAATCGGTAATACGCGGACGTTTCCAGCGTGCGCTGAATCCGATCTTTGAAATCTTGCTGAATTTTCTGGAACTCAGACGAAGATTGAATCATAGCGGGACTCACCATACTGGGGACGGGAGACAGACCCGAGGTGAGCTGTCCGAACATTCGAAGAAACCAGGGCAATCCCTGATCGCTGGGGCTCCCAGCGGACTCGACCCTTCGAGGACTCGCCGTGCTAGGGGCGGGAGACCGCTGGGACGCCTGCGAAGCGGGAAAAGAGGCTGATTCCGTCGGACTTGCGGGGCGCGGAGTGGATCGAGGACTCGCCGCACTGGCAACCGGCAACGGACTGGACCGCGAGCGATCTACGGGACGTGGCGTGGAGCGGGGACTTGTGGTGCTTGCGACCGGCGACGGACTGGACCGCGAGCGATCTGGGGGTGGTGGAGTGGAGCGGGGAGTCGCAGCACTCATCCAGTCCAACAGCGGCTCTTGCTCCGTCTCGCTGTTGGGCTTCGGCTCGTTTGCCACACGGACTCCCTCGTGATTCGGCGGAGGAGCCGACCCCGACCCCTCGCGCTCCCCAAACAGGTTTAACTGAAAATCCTCGCCCAGCCCGGCATCGACACCGGGTTTGGCCGACGCGCTTTTCGCTGCGCCGTGCAATACGCTTTTCGACACGCTGACGGACTCGCTGGCCGAAACGCTTTGGGCCACCCGTGCAGCCACCTCTCGGTCCAGGTCCGAAGTTTGCGTCACATACGAGGCGGTGAGCTGCGCCCTCGCCATCGCCTGCTTCGCGTGGAACACCTCAAGCTGATGTTCCGCGAATCCCATGTCGGCATCGCACCGTCCGACGCCTTCCCAAGCCTCTGCAATCCGGTCTTGATAATGATTGAAGAAGGCATAGCTCTTGTATCGAGCCGCCCACTTTTCCGCTTCCTTGATTTGTCCGAGATAATGAGCTTTGAGGCGAGAACTTTTCATAATCTGCGCCTCGGCTTCCGCCTTCTTGCGAAAATCGTCATACGACAGAGAGATCATTGCGACTTCCTGTTGTGCCCAAGCTTTCGTCGAACACGCTCAAAGCCGTTTGCGATCAATCGACTGATGAGTACCGTGCTGCGCCAAGCCGATCCCGTTGAGACGGCCCAGACACTCCGTTTCTTCCTCGGAGACTCATGAGCCTGATCGTATCGGAGCGCCCAATCCGATTCACTAAAAAAACGTACCACTGGCTACTAATGTTCCGACACACAATCCTACACATCTTGGTTTTCGTGTACGAGGCGAGAGACAGACAACATACAACGCACCTAGTCAGTAACAACCGCATAACAACAATGTTTCTTCGATAGCCGGTTGAGGTCGAAAAAATCATCAAGAAATCGTTTGCAAGTGCGAATCATCTGTCTACAAGCCTCTGAAATGGTCTGCAAGGTCAGACAATCCGTCAAGAAACCGAGACAATGCATCAAAATAGGCGAAGGATGGTTCTTGCAACCTCCGTAAGGCGTTTCAGTCTGCCGGAATCCGTCAAGAAACCACGGGTCTGTCGTCGGTGAGCCTTTCCAGTCTCGCTCCTTGCTTTTGTCCGATGGAGTTCCTCTTTGAAAAAAGGTGATGATAGGACGTTTGCGGAGGGGCTACGATGAGGCCATGCTCCAAACTACCCACCAGCTCCCAGAGCCCCGCCAGAGCCCCCGGAAGTGTGCGTTTGCCGACTGCGAAGAGATCATTCCCGCCAAGGCGCGGCTGAACCAGGTTTACTGCTCGAACAACTGCCGCTCCCTGTATCACTCACGGAAAAATCACCGACCAGCCCGCTCGTACACCGTCGCGGACTTTGGACCGCTTGAGGCAAACCTTCGGGCGCTGATGCAAACAATGAAGTTACCGGGCCAAGTCATCGGCTACTCGCTGGCGGGCCGTCATCCGACGCTGGGCACTCTGGGCAAGTTTCCCGAGCCTGATCGGGCCACGGCTCGCTTTTCGGTCGATGGACCGAGCTATCAAATGAGCAAAGAGCCTTTCTTTGTCTTCACGCCGTCTGAGACGGTTCCAGTGTTTGAGCCCCCGAGGGTGCCTGTGGTGGGACAGTACTTGGTGGCTTTTCACTGCCTCAACGCGCAGGGAAAATGCGAGGCATTCTGGGTGGATGGTAAAAAGACGGTGGAAGTCAAGGTGGCCTTTCCGTCGGTGAGGTGGTATCGCAAAGACGCTAGCAATCAGCGCGAGTGGTTTGACAACAAGGCCAAACCGATCGAGCGCAAGTGCGATCAGAAGCGCAAGATCGCTTGGTCCGGGTGCGGCCACTCGTTCAAGCGGGAAAGTAGTGGTCCGACAGAAAATTCTGCGAAGTCGGGCCGGAAACCGCTCCTCCTCGTCCACTCGTTCCTCATGGGTGGGTGGGCCAAGCGTGAAAAGGCGCAATCCCTTCGCGAGGCTGCTCAGGCCCGACGGGAGGATCTGGGACGACAGCCATTCGACCGCGCTGGGCGATCAGATCGACGCGAACCCGGCGTCGATCCGAAACAACCGCTCAATCCCGTGCCGCGTGGCCCGACTCGCAACCTCAAACCGAGCTGACACAGAGGAGCTGCACAAAACGCGAGCCCGGTGTATGGGCACTTTTCCACACGTTCTAGGTTGCGGTTGCCGACGGCGAACGAGGAAATCGCATGGATAGCAAAACCGTGGATTCAGGCATTACCATGCTCTGTCGCATCTCAGTGGACGACTGGTGGCCTCAGATCAAGGGGAACAATCCCGAGTGCAAGTTGATCGTGCTGGAACAATTGTGGTCCCACTGCAAGACGGTGAAGGGCTGGCGACCTTTGGAGAACTTGGACGGTGGGGTCGAGGTTGTGTTTCTCGTGCAGGCGCAACGGCTCATCGGATACGGCAAAATGTCCGAGGCTGGCCTTCTGTCGCTAAGCGGTCCATTTGGCACCCGGCCAGGCCAGCTTGCTCTCTGGGAGCAGTGTGCTGAAATTCGCCAGGCCAGGCTCATTCCGATCTTGCTGCTCTATCGACGCGATCTTGCAAGCAGCGACTTCGACGATGCGTTCGTCTTCGGAGAACCGGCTCCACGACGAGCCATGGCCTGACCCCAAAACCAGCGTTCGGAAGGTCGCTGACTGCTTCCTCTAACCCAGGAGAGCGACGTGCGTTCCACAATTCCGAAGATCCGGCTGACGTGGAGCATCAGGGCGAGCTCGCAGCCCTGTGCGAGGCGCTTCCGCTCGTGAACCATGCTCGGAAGCAGCTTTTGGCTTTCAGCCGCAAGACCGATTTCCGACCAGCGACGATCTATGCCTTTGCTCGGCAGACCGTCGAGAGCTTTCTTTTGTCCAACCCCGACTGTCTCTGTCCGCCCGGTGCCGATCTGTTCGTCGATTTGGTGGCGTCCGTGTGGATTTCAGAGGGCACGTCCGGAGGCAGCCTGATCCGCGAAGCGTTCGGTTCTCGGTTTCCGCCGCTGTATTCCAAGGGTCGCGCTGCACGTCTTCACGGCCGCACCTGCTGGGACCTCATGCCGCTCCTTCCACCTCCGCGTCTGCTCCCGCCGACGCACAATCGTCGCCGAGTCCAGCCCACTTCCTGATTTGCGAAGCCCATTCGCAGAATCCACTGCACCATCAGCGGAATCTCCCCGCTCGGAGCAGGCGAGTCGCAACCGAGCAAGCGATCAGCGAACTTCCCAACCGCTCAAGCCCAATGAAGCCGCTTGAGAACCCATCTCTCGTCGAGCATAGAAACCGATCAGGGCCGCATTCTTCGCCAGATTTGAGCCAACCGAGCAAGCGATCACCCGGCACAGAACCAACCGATCAGTTTGCCAGCGACCAGGGTGGTTTGTGACTGAAGGGATCGGAATGTTCGACGGGCTATGATGTCCGTCGGTGAAGTGTTAGCTTGCTTCTGACTACTTACACCCACCAAGCAGAGTTGAGCGAATATGAAGGCGATCTGTTTCGGCTCGGAGAGTTCAGCGACGCCACTTGCTTTTTGTCAGACGGACAGCATAACGTGCGCCCGTGCGTGCGTTTGCTCGACCTCTCTCGATTCTTTTTGCGTTGCTGTTCGGCCTCGCAACGCAGGGTTTTGCCGAGACGAAGCCACTACCGCATCCGTCGCTGATTCCGTCGGCGAATCCTCTTTGTGACAGCACGCTGGTTCCGTGTTTAGACATCGATGACTTGGCGGCGCACGCCTATGCGCACTTTTTGGTATTGCCGAGCACCGACTTGCGGGGCTCGGGCGTAACGATTCCGTATGGCGTCTCGATGGGGTTGTTTGGACGACTCGCCGCCGGGATTTCATCGCACACATCGGTCTGGTCGATAGGCGAGGAGCGAAGCTACAGCCAAGGGCCGGTGCGATTCAGCGCGACGCTGCTTCTTTACCCATTTTTTCCGCTGCGCGTTCGACCCGATATTCCAGCGACGGGAGAATACGGCTCGTATTACGTTCCTCCGCGTGGCTTGCGCGTCGGGCTCACCTACGATCACGAGTGGCGAGTCGGTCCGTTTGACGGCGTGAACACGCTCGGAATTGCTACGGATTTGGGCACGGTGCGGTTGGTTGGCACGAAAGCCATTGGGCCATTCGAGCTGACCGCAAGTGTCGGTGCTCTCGTCGATACGCGCAAACAGTACGCGACCGGTGAGATTGCTGCGCAGCTCGGACTCTATCTGCCGGGCGTTCCGGCGCTCAAGCTGTCGATCGATGCGGTGGCACGAGGCGTTCCGGCGGCGGTGCAACAGGATTTCCTGCTTGGGCTTGGCGACAATCCGATTCGTCCGCAAGGAGCCTTGGGTTTGGGAGTCAGCTACCGACCTAATGCTCGGGTGGACTTTGGCGTCTCAGTTACCAAAGGGTTCGGCGGACTCGCACCCGTGACGGTGATTGTGCGGTTCTTACTCGTGAGCTTTGGCAAGTCCTACGACGGGCAGGCCATGACTTCCTTGACGCAGCTTGGGACGGACGCCGCCGTTCTTGGAGTACAGCGAGTCAAAGAAGCGGTCGAAAACCTGCTGCATGAAGCAGCGTCGGACTTCCCAATCGACCCCAAGCTCGACGACCAGTGCTACATCCGCGACGACGACGGCAGCATCATGGGCAAGTTCGGGACGCGGACGGCTGGCGGCGGCTTCTGCGAACAGGACGGCCAGCGCGTTCCCATCGGCCAGATGCTCTATCGCGACAGAAATTCCGACCGTCTGTGCCGCGAAATCACCGAGAATCCGACGACGAAACTGCATAAGCTACGCGACTGCGTGTTGTGGCGCAAAGGGAATGACTGGCTCCCGGCGTATCAGACTCGACTGAACAACCGGTGTGAGCTACGCGACGAAAACGGGGAGTTTCTCGGCAAGCTCGGCGAACGCAGCAACGATGGGACGCAATGTCGCTATCCGGTCTCGCGCAACAACGGCGGCTATGGGACGCAAAAGGATGTGCAAGAGCAGCCCGTCGGCGGGATTTTCTACACCGATAAGGACCGCTCCACCATCTGCGAAAACCCAAACTTGACACGCTGTTTTTTAAAGCCCGCAGGCGGTAGATCCTCCTTGAAACTGACGAACATCGAGCACGGGGCGGTCGGGTTCGGAACAGGCATTGACGAGAAGGCCGAAGGGGCAACCCAGCTTGGCCAGAATTTGAAAAAACTCGTCACCGGTCGTGTTCACTTCGGGCCGCTCAAAGAACAGCTCGTCGAAGACGTGACCGAAGCGGCCCAGACCATCCGCGACCCCGACAAGCTGCTCGAGATCGGCAAGCGCAAATTCAACAACTTGCGGCAGGGCATCACCAACTGGAACAACAAGCCGACCGGCGACAAATTCCAAGACGCCGGAGCGTTTGCCGGGACCGTCGCTATCGACGCTGCCATAGGTGCTGCGACCGGAGCATTGGGGCGGACTTCCGGCGAACTAGCCGAAGGTGCAGAGAAGCTCGGCAAGGCGGGGAAAAGGGGGAAGCAGGTGGAAGAAGTGACTCAGGCTGTCCACACTGCGGAGCATGCCGAAAACATCCACCGACTGGGTCCATCGACAAAACACGCGGGGTTCCGAAAAAATTATGCAGATCGATCTGCATCTGAGATAAGACGCGGCATCACTTCGCTGGAAGCACAGATCGCTGAACATGAAGCGAAAATTGCCAACCCCGGAAAGTTCATTCCTAACTGGTCCAGCCTCGATCCAAGACAACAGCAGGCTTTGCTCGAGAAGAAATGGCCTGCTGACATCGCCCGCCAGAAAGAGCAGCGGGATATTTTGAAGGGTCTTCTCGGACGCGAACCATGAGCAGCGAATCGTCGGACCAAGCCCTTTTGTATCTTCAGGATCTCGCATTCCTTATCAAGGCAAGGGCGACCGAAGCGAAACAGGATCGCGAGAGTCGTTCGTGCAAGGATTTGGCGTATGCGCTCGGTCGGCTGATGGCTTTTCATGAGGTGATTTCGCTCATGCAACAACAAGCCACAGCCTTTGGACTGCCTCTGACCACACTGGGTCTCGCCGACATCGACCCTGACCGTGACCTGTTGCGGTAAGAACAATCCCCACGTGAAAAAGTTCGGGTGGAGTCGACTGCTCAATGGACCTGTCGAGAGCTATCGGCCCAACAATGGACGAGATGTCGGAAGCAGCAGTCACACGACAAAAGAGGGCAGAGCGCAGTTCAGGCGGGTGGAGTGGTCTTCGGTCGGCAGGGTTTCGACGACTCGGCTGACAGCTTGGCAGCAGGACTTTGCCACGGTCAAAGAACTGCACCCATCGCCAACCGCATCGTTGGTCCAGATGTGATGGGGGCAGCACGGAAGACCGTGCGAAGGACACTCGGGCGGCAGACGAAAATGACAACCGACCAAAACTAGATTCCACCGACCAACGACTGACGCAGTCAGTAGATGTCATGAACTGAATCAATCGGTGTGTGAGAATCGAGTGTTCACGAGGTCTGCGGGGATGCACGGTCTGTGATCCTGCTGTCGCATCAGAAGTACCAAGCGGGGTGATCTTCGCCCAGCGTCTTCGCCCCATTTTCACCCATCCGCTGCGTCAGGGTACGATACAGGTTGATTGCAATCGCGCAATGGTTCAATATCGACATTTCACTGGAATCCAAATCGACATAAAATCGGCCTCCTACAGAATCCGACGTGCCACCCCCTGCCGATTCCGGCGTGCTCCGTTCGGTTACTTTGGGACCTGCGAGGAGGGTTCCTGATCGGCTACCGAACACCCTGATCGCCCTTCAAAAACCCAACACCACCCACCCCAGCAAGCCGCCGATCTACAACACCGTCACCGACGGTAATGCATTTTGTTCTTGATCGGGACTGATCAGATTGATGTCATTCGTAACCGCTTGAAATCATTTGGAGCATAAATAACTGCAAATTCCGAGAGCGCGTAACCTGTTGAAAATTCAAACAAGCCGCATCTTCCGGGTTGGACTGAACAGCGGACAGCTCTTCGTAATCCTCGTAACCCCTTGAAATCATTTTGAGCATAATAAAATTGAGTATTTCGAAAACGCGGAAAGTGTTGGAATTTCTTGCGATTTGAATTGCTTTGAGCACACTGATTCCCATCTCCACGCTACTCGGATATCTAGCAGAAGAATCCAACTGCTTGATTTTGTTTTGAGCATAAATGCCAGGAAATTGGTGCCATGTAATTGGTGCCAAAGGGCAAAGCCCTGGCCGCTCGGATGGCGGCGTACATCGGCGGAAAGCGCGCACCCTTGTTGGAACGTCGCGGCGATGATGTGATGGGGTCGTGTGGATGCTGTTCCGAGTCGTCGAAATTCGTCCCGTCTTCACGGGCAGCAGTCGCCCGCGCGTGATATTCCGAGGTCCGCTCGTCCGCTATGGTCACGACCTCGACGACAACGACATTGCCGACATCATTTCTCGCGACGTGCGATTCTGGCGCTGGATTCGCTCCGAGGAGCGTGCTCGGCGGTTTCGCAGCCTGAGGAACGGCAGCGCGGTTTCGTTCCGTCTGGCGCTGTGGTTCTTCGACGAAAACAACAAGCTGCTCACGCTCGACCGCGCGAGTGGCAGAACCCACGCCGTGACACACTCTGACGAGCAGTTCGACAACGAGACGAACATCCGTTTCTGACGAAACCGGCCCGATAAATCGTCGAAACTCCGTCGCAAGTTCGATTCAGAAATTCGTTTCATGCACAGATTTTCTGTTGTGCTCGCTGATCTGGAAAAACCACACGCTCGGAGCAAACAGGAAAACCGTTTCCGGGTTTTTTCTCGACGGAGAAAAAGGTCGTCGGGGTTTTGCGATGGGGTTTTCCGCAGGGTTTCTTGTCGGGTCTTTTGGGTCGCGATGTGCCGTGTCGCGGGTGGACTTGGAACACGCCGAAGCTCGCGCACCGATGGTTTTTGGTTCAGCGCGACAACGGCTTGGAACCTGCGACCGTGTGCTGATAGGCTGGATGTTATGCAGAAGCTGCCGATCGTTCTTCCCGTCGAGTTGGGCGTGTCCGTCGAGGATCTGTTCCGGCCCGTTGATCGTTCAGCGGTCCCCGAACTGGCTGATCTGCTCGCGCTTCTCGCGGAGCGTCACCCGCTCGTGCTTGCGGCGGTTGCTGACGTGGATCGCTCGCTGATTTGGGCGATGCAGGAAAACGCGCCGCTCCCGAACCTCGACAACTGTTCCCAGATGGCGCGTGATGTAGCGTCGATAACGGCCCCCGCACCGTCGTCGCAGTCGGATCGACCGGCGGCATAGTCCCGCAGCCATTCCCCATGCTCAGCATCGAGTTTCGTAAACTGCTCGAGGCGCTCAGCATCGATGGGTGTTGGATGGCGAAGAAACGATGTCCTCGGCAGCGACACGAGTGCCCGACGACAACGATGACCAGCCGCTGGTGGCCAAATTACAGTGCGACCGAATTGGGGCACTGCCACTTGCGTTGACGGACTAGGTCCCGAATGCTCCACAGAGAACGATATTCCGTCAGCCCCTTGCTGTCGCGAGTCTTCCACGCAGTGTGATAGTAGATGCTGCGACCGGTGTTCTGTTTGCCTTGGTTTAAGTGCAGGCGGCTGAAGATGCCGGGGAAGACCTTGTTAAGGCTCGGGTATCGCAGAGACACGATGCCATTGGTACAGGAGAAATCCGATTCTGATTGCAGGACAAACCGTTCTCTCTCCAGAGATGGCGTTCCCAATCCACCAGGAAGAAGGTCAACTGACAATTGAGCCTCAACCTGGCACTCATCAAACTGATAGATTGCCCCTCGATGGCAAAGGAAGTGGAGTGGCTCTTGAAGAATAATCGCGGCTGTTGGTGTGCCGAGTTCATCAGCACGGAAAGTGACAACATCCTCCTCAATGCCACCATGCATAAACAGAGAGATGGTCGCCCTAGCCGGAAGGGCTGGTTCACTGCGCAGACGGTCGTTGAGATTCTGTCGTGCAGCACGAATACAAGCCTTCAAGGTCGGCTCGTATGGCAGATGTTCTTCAAGCCACTCTATTTCCTCTTCGCTGACCGAGTGCCCGAGGACTGTCAACCGCTGGTTGAGCAGTTCACGCCATGCAACAAAGTCCAGTTCCCCCATTGCGCAGATGCGAAGTAAAGATTGAGCCGCAATGCCTACTAGCGAAGCCAACTTGACGACTGCGAGATCCTCTGTGCCTATGATCTCATGCTGGGGAGCTGGGTTGGCTGTGTTGCCAAAAAACGATGCTTGCGCAGTCTGCGTGGGCCGATTGATGTTCGACATGGTATCTCTTCCTGAGGAAAGCCATCAGACCTCACTCTGAGAGTCGGAGCAAGAGCAAGGTTGCTGTGCGTTAGAATCTCTGGTCGCTCGGGTGAAGGAGCTTTTGGCACACGGAGCCAATGCCAACTTTTTTCCTAGGCGTTCCGCCAGTTTTTCGTAGGATTCCCGTCCGATGATCAATCGAGAATCCAAGCACCCGCTCGCCGAAGTTTTCGGGTATCCCATCGACAACGTCAGCGATGACGCGGTCCGGTACCGGACGAACCGCCTCTGTCCATTTGGTAACAAGGTTCCCAACTGCACGAAGGACAAGGCAAACAACCCACTCGGGGTATGCAGCATCTTCGACGGAACCGATGTGGTGATTACTTGTCCGGTCCGGTTCCGCGAAAAATGGATGATCGCCGAGGATGCGGCGGGCTTCTTCTTTCCAAGCGGAACCAAGTGGACGACGCTGACTGAAGTTCGATTGAAAGACAAGCATGGCGCGTCTGCCGGGAACATCGACGTAGTGCTCTGCGCATACAACGATCAGGGCAAAGTGACCGACTTCGGAGCACTCGAAGTTCAGGCGGTGTATATCTCGGGCAACGTCCGTAATCCGTTCGAACACTTTATGGAAGACCCCGCGAAGCGGACGAAGCTCGATTGGTCAGGTCGACCCAACTACCCGAACCCTGACTATCTCTCCTCCTCGCGAAAGCGGCTCGCTCCACAGCTCATCTTCAAGGGCGGCATCTTCCATTCCTGGCACAAGAAGACGGCGGTTGCTCTCAATCGCGGCTTTTTTGAGACGTTGCCCAACCTTCAGGAAGTGGAACCGTTGAAAGCAGACATCGCGTGGTTCGTCTACGACCTGGAAAAAGACCCCGCAAACAACATCTATACGCTCACGCGCTGGAAGTCGGTATATACGAAGTTCACAGAGAGCCTTGAGAAGATCACGCGATCAGAACCTGGCGACATCGCGGATTTCGTCGAAGTCCTTCAAGAGAAGGTGGATGCGAAGCTCGACAATCCCCCGGAGACGGAGTTGATCAGTGCCAACTTTTGAGGCGGCGGGACAGCTTTCGTTCTTTCGGATTCCAGAAACGGAGCGCGTTGTCAACGTCGCCTCGGTTCCACAGAGAAGCCCCTTTCGTTACCCCGGCGGAAAGACGTGGCTCGTACCCCGTGTTCGCTGGTGGCTGGCGAGTCTTGGGCAGCGTCCTGCCGTACTCGTGGAACCATTCGCGGGTGGCGGCATCGTGGGCCTTACTGCTGCGTTTGAGAATCTTGTCGATCACGTTGTCATGGTGGAACTTGATCGACAAGTCGCAGCAGTCTGGGAAACGATTCTTGGTGGCGATGCCGAGTGGCTGGCAGATCGCATCGTATCGTTCGAGCTCACGCACGAGAACGTCCGGGCGGAGCTAGCCTGCGACGATGACTGCGCAAGGGAACGGGCATTCCGAACGATCCTGAAAAATCGTACATTCCATGGGGGCATCTTGGCCCCCGGTGCCAGTCTCCTTAAATACGGCGAGAATGGAAAGGGACTGAAGTCCCGGTGGTACCCAGACACGCTTGCGAATCGAATCATCGCTATCGGGAAGATTCGGCAGCGCTTCAGCTTCGTTCATGGCAATGGGCTGGACATCATGCGAACTTTCGCCAGCCAGAAGAATGCTGCCTTCTTCATCGATCCGCCCTATACGGCGGGTGGCGCTAACGGCAAGCGGGCAGGAACACGGCTGTACACGCACCACGAACTCGATCACGAACGACTGTTCGAGACAGCAGCGCAAGCGGCAGGCGATGTGTTGCTTACGTATGACGATGCCCACGGCGTTCGCGTCCTAGCCGAACGGCACCGATTCAAGGTGGCAAACGTGGCAATGAAGAACACCCACCACGCGAAGATGACCGAACTTCTTATCTCGCGTGACTTGCGCTGGTTGGACTGACGCCTGACCGTCTGCGCCTCCATTCGTGGATGCATGTCGTTGACGGAGTGCAATAGCGTAGCCCAATCATCCGCGAGCGTTCATGTCCGAAGACAAGCTTCGTCTCCGACCCAATCACGGTCCTCACGAAACGGCTCTCATTCAGACCTCGATGAGGAGTAAGTATCAGACGCCGCAACTGGTCTACTTGTGCGATTGCCTTTGTCAAGGCTTTTGTGCGCTCACTTGTCGATTGCTGATCGTTTTCGTCGACTCACCGAACGCAGCCCCCGATATACTCACGACTGAGTATTTACCCCTGATCAACTTCAATTTCTTGTCGAGTTCCACATTGTAACGCCATATCGAGGATGTAATCAGGAGCACATATAAATTTTATCCTCTGTCAACATTTACCAAGCCTTTACCACGCCATATTTTACGCTTTGGCGATGGAGATGTAGGTTTGTGGTTGACAGAAAATTACATAATTTCTATCGTTTGTTTCCACGTTGGCCACTTGGGGCCACAGCGACGGAGAAACAAACCATGTCCTCTCACCGTGCCCTCAGCAGCAAGATTCGCTCTCACCAGTCACTAGTAC
>Ga0268298_10001148_pt1 | contig 31925 bp, 23 predicted proteins | sample WWTPWeurt_MetaG_FD_194462 | JGI IMG/M metagenome (GOLD analysis project Ga0268298, IMG submission 194462) | Activated sludge microbial communities from WWTP in Nijmegen, Gelderland, Netherland - WWTP Weurt | ecosystem: Engineered > WWTP > Aerobic digester > Activated sludge | place... | reverse complement strand
GGCGGGCGCAGCAGCGAGCATCGCTCACGGTGAACACCGCGATGCTTCAGCTCTACTGGAGTCTTGGACGCGACATCCTCCACCGGCAGAAGGAGCAGGGTTGGGGTGCGGGCATCGTTGATCAGATCTCGGTCGATCTGCGCGCGGCCTTCCCCGAGATGAAGGGCTTCTCACGCTCGAACCTCATGTACATGCGAGCGTTCGCGGAGGCCTGGCCGGCCCCCGAGTTTGTCCAACAGCCTGTTGGACAATTGCCCTGGGGGCACAACGTGGTGCTCCTCACGCGCCTGAAAGACAAGGGCCAGCGTCTGGCGTACGCGCACGCAGCCCTCACGCACGGCTGGTCGCGCAACGTGCTCGATCACCACATCGACCTGCGCACCGTCGAGCGCTCCGGGAAGGCCATCACCAACTTTGCACAGCAACTCCCAAAGCCCGAGTCGGACCTCGCCCGTGAGAGCCTGAAGGACCCGTATCGCTTCGATTTTCTGCGCCTGGGTGACGAAGCACTGGAACGCGAAATCGAAAACTCGCTCGTCAAACACGTCACGCAGTTCTTGTTGGAGCTGGGCGCGGGCTTCGCCTTCGTTGGGCGTCAGCGACTTCTCGATGTCGGGGGCGACGAGTTCTTTCTCGACCTACTCTTCTACCACCTCAAGTTGCGGCGCTATGTCGTCATCGAGCTGAAGGCCACGAGGTTCAAGCCCGAACACCTCGGCCAGCTCGGCTTCTACTGCACGGCCATCGACGCGCAGGTCAAGGCGCCCGACGACGCATCGACCATTGGACTCCTCCTGTGCAAGACCAAGAGCGAGCTGGTCGTCGAGTATGCGCTCCGCAGCTCCAGCAGCCCGCTCGGCGTGTCGGAGTACCAGCTCGTCGAGTCCCTCCCGAAGGACCTCGCGGCGAACCTGCCGAGCATCGAGCGAATCGAGGAGGAGCTGAGCAAGCCAGCCGCGACGCGCAAGGTCGCGAAGGGCCTCGCGCAGGCGGCGAAGATCCGCGGAGCAGGGTCGAGCGAATCCTCCGGCACCGAGATTGCGCCAACGCTGGCGGCGAAATCTTCAGGATCCGCGAAGAAGCCGCGTGCGCGGAATTGAGAGATCGCGCCTTCGGGCGTCGAGCACAACTTCGTCTGCGCCGACCCGCTCGGAGCGGACAGATGATTCCCCCTCCGGCGCCTCCGGGCGTTGGACGGACTCATTTGGGGGCGCTGTTGGGGCTGTTTGTGCAGGGGCTGTTTGTGCAGGGGCTCAGTCTGAGACCGGTGAAGGAGGGGTTGGGTCTTTGCCGCCATCATCGGCAGTGTAATCGCGTTTTTTGCGGAAGAACGAGCGGACGCGGGCGCGCTGACCGGGGAACAGATCCATCAGGGCGGCTTCGCTCTTGCACGTATAGCCATGGACCGGGTACATATCAAAGTCGGCAGCGCCAAACAATATCCCACACGCGCCACCAAGAAAAATCGCCCCGCCAAGCACGTACCGTCGCCAAAAAACCAGGACCAGCGCGGCGAAGAGGTTTTGGCGGCTCTCCCAGGTCTTGGAAACCCCGCCACACTGCTGGGCTGGGTCCTTTCAAAGGCAGGAGCGTTCGCAACAGCAGGTTTGCCGGGCGCTCCCAGGTCTTGAAATGGCTGCCAAACCTCTTTTTGCACGACTGCAAGAACCTACACGGCTTGCCACCTGGGTTTTCAGCGCCGTCCAAGGTCTTGACCGGTTCGGTCCCAAAGCTCGGCACCTTTTGTCAACAACCCGGAGCGCCGCAAAAACCCACGAACCCACAACCCGGCGGTCTTTGAACACCACAGACCAGGCGGAGCGGCGGCGGCTTTGCCTCTTCCGAGCCGTACCCCTCCATCCCTCCGATCCCTCCGGGCCGGCGCATGCCAAAACCCATCCCGCCTCGAAGAGGCCGGTTTCTGTGGGGCTTTGCCTGCCCGCCCCGAAATTCAGCGAAACTCCCCGAAGCTCCGCGCTTCGCCGCTCGACGAACGCCGTGACGATCCGCTTGTGGGCCCCGGTCATCAGGCTCGTGTCTTCCTCCCTTCCGCATACCAAGCCTCTTTCGCTTTCAGCCAATCTTCCTTCCCAATCCCGCAGATCGCACGCCCCATCGAGCCGGACCGGATGCACCCCCTTCCACACATTCCCGTCCCGAAACAGCGTACACCTTTTCAGAATGTCCCGTTCTTTCAAGGGAAAAAACCTGAGCGGTTGTTTTCCCTTGGACCCTTTTTCCCTTTTTTTGACCATCCCCCCTGGCCCCCCTTTCCAAGGGGGAAACCCCTTCCCCGGCCCTTCCCCGCAATGGGGAAGGGGGCCCGATAAGCGGTCCTCTTGGAATGATTTTGGGGGAGTAGACAGCAAGGCGGTGTCCGCGCATTTCCCGCCCGACCTCAAATCCATCAAAACACCCCCTTTCCCCCAAAATGAACGGGCGCTGCAAAGCAGCCGCCCCTCCCCCAATGTGTTCCAAAAGGACCGCTTTAAGGGCCCCCTTCCTCATTGCGAGGAAGGGCCGGGGATGGAGTTTCCCCCTTGGAAAGGGGGGCCAGGGGGGATAGCGCAAAAAAAGAGGAAAGGGGGTCCAAGGGGGAACCCCCGCCTGTCGGCGAGGGCAAGCAACCCCATCGGGGTTTTCCACCTTGAGAGATCGCATCGATGTGCGCCGCATCCAAGCGACGAAGGCCCAGGACAGAACCGACAGCAGAACAAAAAAGGCCAACAACCGACGCATGGAAGGCGCCACATACAAAAGCCCCATGACTTTCCGCAAACCTTTTCATGCGTTGAGCTGCTTGAAATCCACAGGCGCAAAACAGCCGCGCAGAGGAGGCGTTGGGCGCGGTGAACGGAAAACGACGCGCGATGGCGGCTTCCTGCGAAGGTTGTGCGTTGCGCCGCGAGGACGACTTTGGGCGAAGGTTGTGCGCCGCGCCGCGATGAAGACTGGGCTTGGAAGTGCTGGGGCCTGGCGAGGGGGGCGCTTTTTTAGGCGTACCGCACGCGCGTCTTCCGATAAGGTGCGAAAAACAAAAACGCCTTTGGGTCTGCGAGGTCTGCGATGTCGCGATGCGTGCTTGGAAACTCGGGTCGAGCCCGTCTGATCGGTTTTTTGCTGTCGGGGCTCTTTGGGATCGCTGCGTGCAACGATTTCACCATCTATGAGCATCCTCTGGACGATCCGTGGGACCCAGGACCGCGCAAGGAAGGCTCTGGATACGGTTCGGGTTCGGGCTCGGGGGACCCGCCGCCTCCTCCGCCGCCGTTGTGCGAGGAAAGCGACCGGCGTTGTGCCAAGGAGTTTTTCTACAAAGGCTTTGGCGGCGTCAAAACCAAGGGGGACGAACAGCTTGTCGAGCTGCGCGGCGACTACCGGGAAAACGGTTGGACAGCGGGCGAAAAGCTCGCGTTTGACGGGCAGGGCTGGCGGCTGTCCACGACGGTGCCGTGGAAACTGAAGTACGTGTACAAGTTCCACGTCATCGACGCGGCGGGCAAAGAAAGCTGGCCATACGACGACCAAAACCCCGACAAAGAGCCGGACGGCTACGGCAGTTTCAATTCGGTCGGCAGCAACGTGACGTGCGAAAAGTATTCGTGCCAAGCGCCGCCGCCGAAGTGCGACGCGCGAGTCGGTTCGTTCGATTGGCGGGACGCGGTGATGTATTTCGTGTTCGTCGATCGGTTTTTCGACGGAAACCCCGGCAACAATGCGCCGTACACGGGCGGCGGGCTCGACCCGAGCGCGAACTGGAAGGGCGGCGACTGGGCGGGTTTGTTGCAGAAACTCAAGGACGGTTATTTCGAGGCGCTGGGCGTGAACGCGCTGTGGTTGACGGTGCCGATGGACAACACGGACGCGATCGGGGTTGGGGACGACGGGCGCAACTACACGGGCTACCACGGATACTGGCCGCGCGACCTGTCGAAACCCGAGCGCCGTTTCGGGACGGAATCCGAGCTCAAAGCGGTCATCGCCGAGGCGCACAAACGCGGGATCAAAATTTTGGTGGATTACGCGATGAACCACGTCCACAAAGATTCGCCCGTCTACACGGCGAACAAGAGCTGGTTCAATCCGCTCGATTTGGGCGGGGGCAAGCAGTGCATTTGCGGCTCGGCGGACTGTTCGTGGGAGGGCGACAAAGCCGCCGTCTGCTGGTTCCGCGATTACCTGCCGGACTTCGATTTCAAAAACAGCGCGGCCCGGGCGTTTTCGGTCGATAACGCGCTGTCGTGGATGAAAAACTACGATCTCGACGGGTTTCGCCTGGATGCGGTCAAGCACATCGAACAATCCTGGCTTCTGGACGTGCGCGACAAGATCACCAAAGAGGTCGAGGCGGTCGGCAAGCAGCACATGTACCTGGTCGGCGAGACGTACACGGGGAACCGCGACCTCATCAAGTCGTTCATCGATCCGTGCAAAAAGCTGGACGGCCAGTTCGACTTTCCGCTGCGGTCCGAGCTGGGACGGCGCGTGCTGTTGCGCCAAGACAAGATGCAGGGACTTGTGGCCTTTATGGACTCGAACGACACGTTTTACGGCGCGGGGCTGAACTCGACGTTCATCGGCAACCACGACGTGCCGCGTGCAATTCATTTGGCGCAGAACACGCCGCTGTGGGGAGACATGTGGGCGGGCGGCAAGGACAAAAATTTTGATCCGAACCGGCCCGGCATCGTCGGCGAAACGGAGGCGTACGAACGGCTGGGTTTGGCGATGACGATCTTGATGACGAACAAGGGCGTGCCCCTCATCTATTACGGGGATGAGATTGGGCTCGCGGGCGCGGGCGACCCGGACAACCGACGGATGATGGATTTCAACGTGGCCGGGTACAACGCGGGGCAAAAGTGGCTCTTCGAGCGGATGAAGAAGCTCGGCGCGGTTCGCAAAGCCCACAGCAGTTTGCGCCGAGGCAACCGAACCACGCTTTCGCAAGCCGATGACACCTGGGCGTACAGCCTGGTGGACGGCACCGATACGGTGTACGTCGCGGTGAATCGCTCGGATTCTGCAAAAACCGTCTCCGGTTTGCCCTCGAGCACCCTCACCGACCTTCTGACCGGAGGTTCTGTGTCTGGCCCCACCATCACCGTCCCCGCACGCGGTGCCGTTCTCCTATCGAAATAGCCGCGCCCCCTCTTTCCGAACCCCCCTTTTCCGAACTCCACCCAGCCACCTAGATTCAGGGTGAGGGTTTGGTTTGAGGGCTTTGGGTTTGGGAGGCTGGAACGCTCGGGCTTTTTAGAGGCTGGACGAGGAGAGCGTGGTTCCTTGGTCGTTCGAGCACTTCCTAGTACGAGTGGCAGGAGTTTTGCGGATTCTGTTCACAAGCCGTTGCGCGCCTACTGCGTCCGTACACAGCAGCGCCTCTTCGTACCACGCAGACAGGTAAGCGTCGCTCGTCTGACCCTTGACGCGACGTTGCACCGCCGCGTCCGTCCCCCCCAGCCGCGCCGTCAACACCCGCAAGATCGCGTCCATCTTCTGGTCAAGCTGCCCGAGAATCTTTCCGCGAGCTTCCCCGCGAGCTTCTCCGCGAGCTTCTCCGCGAGCTTCTCCGAGCACGATTCCGCGAGCTTCTCCGTCGGCGAGAATTTGTTCATAGAGAGTGCTTGGCATGATCTTCTCCTGCAACAAGAGGTTTTTCAGGGAATCTATCGGAATCTGCTCCGATTCTGCAACCAGCCACATCACAGCCAGTTGGTCCGCCAGGTCCTGGGGGGGCAAACCGCGGCTTTCGATGGCCTGGCAGGTCTTGCGAAGGGCTTCGGGTGTGCGTCCATCGCGGGTCAGCGCGACGAGGGGCCAAAGGGACGGCGGTCCTTGTGCGAGCAGTTCGCGGTAGCCCATCGCGCGCAGATTGACGCGGTGGTAGCAACACCGCAGGCGCGGCCCGTCAGGTCCAATCACAGTCTTTTGTCCGGTCAGCCGGACCCTGTTTGGCCGACCGTACAGGTCCCACAGGAGCGTGATGACAGGCAGGCGCTCGCGCCGATACAAGCGAATCTGCGCCTCGGCGATCTCCATGGCGAGGTGCTCCAGGTTTTGGTGGCGACGGTGAAATTCGATGTGAACGATGCGGCGCTCTCCGTCCTCGTCGATGAGGTAGCACCCGTCCACCTCTCGCCCTCGCCCGGCGAGCGTCGCGCTGACCGGGCGGACGACGTGTACTTTTTGCCCGAGTCCAAACTCGAGTAGGTCGTCGGGGGCGAGCGCCAGCAAATGCTTCAAAGACCGATCAAACGAGTCCATGCCAAACCCTCCGTGCTGGTGAGGAAAGACCCCCGGCTACACGGCAAACGTCATGCCATGCGCTTCACTGGGAGGGTCTAGGAAGGGGGGCTTTGGGGGTCGCCTTGGAGTTGGGAGAGGATTTGTTCGGCGCGTTCTTGGCGGATGTCGCCGAGTTTTGCAAGTTCGGCAGCGACGAGTTCGACCCATTCACCGGTCGCGCCCGCGGACACGGCGACCGAGCGTGCGTGCAGGGACATATGACCTTGCTGGATGCCTTCCGCAGCGAGCGCACGCAACGCGGCCAAGTTCGATGCCAGACCGACCGATGCGATGACCATGGCCAGCTCTTGCGCGGACCGCACACACAGAAGTTTCAGCGCCAAGCGGGCACCGGGGTGAACGCGCAACGTGCCTCCGACCGTGCCGACGGCCAGGGGAAGTTCCAGGCGCCCGTGCAAAAAGCCGTCTTCTTGGGCTCGCCACGTCGCCAGGGGCCGATAGACGCCGGTCCGGGCGGCAAAGGCGTGGGCGCCGGCTTCGACGCCGCGCCAATCGTTGCCGGTCGCGAGGACGACGGGATCGATGCCATTCAAAATGCCTTTGTTGTGGGTCGCGGCGCGATAGGGATCAAGTTCGGCAAAGCGACTGGCGAGGACAATGCCGTCTCGAACCGCCACACCGTCGAAGCGTTCACTTTGCAACACCTGAGCGGGAACACGGCAACGGACGCGGACGCACCGCTTGTCGGCCAAGTTCGACAAAATGCGCAGCCCGAAACAACCGCCGGACAGCGAGGCGAGCAGCGGGGCGACCGCCTCGGCCATCGTGTTCACCAAATTGGCACCCATGGCATCGCAGCAGTCCACGAGCAGATGCACAACCAACATGCCGGAATCGGTTTTGCCACAATCGGTTTTGCCACAATCGGTTTTGCCACAATCGGTTTCGCCAGACGGCAGAAGCGTGCGGACTTCCAGATCCCGAGCCCCGCCGCCGCGTCTCACCAGGCCGGGCTGGGCTTTGTCGCAGGCAGCCAGCAGCGCGGCCTTTTCGGCCAAAATCGCCTGGGTGCCGCGCGTCGTGTCGGGCACGTCGTACAGCTGAACCTGCGCAATCATGACGGGCGGGTCGGCCTCGGCGAAAAAGCCGCCGCCTTCGCGCACCATCCGCGCGGCGTTCGAGGCAGCAGCGATGACGGACGGCTCTTCGACACACATCGGCACGACGTAATCGCGCCCATTGACTTGAAAATTCAGCCCGAGCCCGAGGGGCAGCGCATACGTCCCGATGACGTTTTCGACCATGTGATTGGCCTGCTCGACCGACAAGCCGCCTTTTTCCCATTCGGCGACGGCCTCGTCGGGCAGACCCAGCAAGTCGCGCATGAACAGCACCCGCTCGCGCACGCTCAGTTTGTAAAAACCCGGCACGCGAGACGAAATCAATTCGGGGTCGCAACCCGGCGGGCGGACAGGCGAGGCGTGGTGTTTCTTGGTTGACATGTTTTCTCTCAAACGGGGTTTTCTTTTTCCAGGCAGAGACCGACGGGACTCACAGAAAGCGGCAGCGTTTGCACGTCGGCCTCGAAAGTCTTGACGGCTTCCAAGGTCGGCAAAAAGACGACGGCCAAGTCGCCTCCACCGGCACCAGAGGGTTTTGCGGCCCCGCCTGCGCGCAACGCGGCGTCGCGAATTCGCACATGTTCGGCGGTCAGAAGGGTCTCTGAAAGCGGCTCGGACAGGCGTTCGTAACCGAGGTTGGCGGCCTCGACCGCAGACAAGAGCGCGCGGGTGTCGCCGTGCTGCCACGCGGCCAGAAACGCCTTGGCAGCGTCGGCAAGTGTTGCAATCGCGTCGTCGAGTTGGTCACGAACGTGGCGATACCGAGCCAACAGCCGTGCGGTGGAACAGCTCGTCGAAGTTGCCACAAAGCGAAGATGGGCCGGAATCGGACGCGATTCGACCTGTCGATCCCACGGACCGAGCACACGCACACGTCCATACGTCGCGGCCCACAAGTCCGCGCCGGAACCGGATTGCTTTTGGGCTTCGTCGTGGGCGCGTTTGGCGGTGTCGTACACGCGAGCGAGGACCGTTTCATCCGAAAGGGACAAACCCGCACCCGAAAACAGCGCACCTGTCGCGGCCACGGTCGCCGCAGCACTCGAACCGACCCCGAGTTTCTTTCCTTTTTGCAAAAACGCGGTCGTATCGACCGATGGAACCGGCCAGTTGGGCGACGGATAAGGCCCAAACGGGGCGTCCGACAGTTCCCGCGCGGCGTGTTTCATCGCGGCTTCTATAAAAGGAGACGCGGGCGGGCGGTCTGAAAGCACGGCTTTGGCGTACACATCGACGGCGGCAACGACTGCTGGCGCGCCTTCGAGCACGGCGTATTCCCCGATGAGCATCGCTTTGCCCGGCGCGAGCACGGCCCGTGTCATGGCAGCGTCTCGACCGACAAAAGCGCCGCGCCTTCGCCCGGTTCGGCAATCTGCGTGCGTCGGACGCCCGGCACGTTGGCGAGCGCAGCGGCGACTTGCTGCGCGTGTTTCGCGGTCGTGAGCGCCTTGGGATGCGGGCCTGCGTCGCAGGTGAAATACGCTTCGATGCCTTGTTTGCGCAGCGCCGAAATCGCGAAAAAGCCTTCCAGCGTTGGACCTCGCAAATACACGACGGCGGGATCGGCGGCCATCGCACAAGCGTGCATGCGCAGCGCACTGCGTTCGACCACTTGACCGAGCGCCTGCACATTCCGCGCGGCGATGGCGTGGCTGGCTGCTTCGAGATCGTGCGGTGCCGCCGCCACAAACGGCGCAAAGTACGGAGACGTTTTCGCGGTGTGCGTCATGCCGGACGTGGACGACGTGGCTTTTTCCTCGTCGGACACGATGCCGATGACCAGGCGCAGCTCGGGCCACGCATGCGGCGACAGCAAACCTTGGGCAAAGGCCGAATCGACCTGTCCCGGCGTGCCGACGCACAAGACGGACAGCCCTCCGAACAGCGACCGTGCTGCCGAACCCGAACCTTGCCGCGCCCAAATCGACAACCGCGTGCGATCGAGCGGCAACGCGAGCGCGGTTTCGCCCACCAGCGCGCCGTAACCCGCAACCGTGAGCGCAGCAAAAGCCGACGCAGAGGAGGCCAAACCCGCCGCCGTGGGAAAATTGTTGTGCGTGACGACGTTTGCGCGCGGCCTGGGGAAGCGGCGAAGCTCCCGCGCGAGCAGGTCCAGGTGTTCGGTGACTTTGCGCAGGCGCGGGCCGTCCGTGCGCTGGCCGTTCAGGTGCAATTCGTCCTCGGGAAGACGCGGATCGAGCGTGACCTCTGTGACCGTCGTCAAATCCGCCAGCGTCAGGGACAAACTCGGCACGGCAGGCAGGTTCAGCGCGGTATCGTTTTTCCCCCAATACTTGACGAGCGCGATGTTCGTGTTCGCCGTCGCAACCGCTTTGACCGCAGCGTCCGTTCGCGCGCGTGCCGGCTTCTGCTCGTGTACCGGGCCGGGCCGGATGTCCGTCACAAAACACGGAAAACCCGCCTTCCGCCACGCGGCGAGCACGGCCTCTTCGCGTTCCGGGGCTGCCAGCGCAATCACGCAACCGCCTCCGCCCCCGCCCGTGAGCTTTGCGCCCAGCGCCCCCGCAGCATTGGCGACCGCGCACGCGGCTTCGATTTCGGGGCACGACACTTCCAATTCGGCCAAGAGGCGTTGGTTTTCGTTCATCGCCGCCCCGAGCGCCAAAAAGTCGCGCGCCGCAAGCGCTTCGACCGCCCGTATCACCCACCGCTCGATGTCTGCGAACACCTGGCGCGTGCGTTCCGGTGCTTCGTCAACAAGTTCCTTCACCCGAGCCACACGGCCTCGCGTATCGCGCTCTTTCCCCGTGTTCGCGATGCACAGCCGCAGCGTCGGAGCGTCTGCAAGCGGTGTCAGGCCCTCGGCTCGGCGAAACAGACCCATGCCGCCTAGCCGGGCCAGCGTGTGGTCCAGGCCCGACGGACACCCGTGAAACACGGTCTCTGCCGCCAGCGCGCACGCATCGAGCTGCGCCTCTGAAAGCGACAACGACAGGACGCGACACACCGCCCGCACAAGCGCCACGGACATCGCCGCAGACGACCCCAAGCCCGCCGAGGTCGGGATCGAAAAGCGAACCTCGAAGTCAAACGGCAGCGCGTCTTGTGCGGGCGTCTGTTGAACCTGGGCAAACACCTGTTTCACCACTGCCGAAAAGGCTTTGGACAGCGTTGGGCTCGATTCACTTTCGGTCGTGCCATCCGTCGCAAACCACGGCGCGGTCACGACACCCCACGCGGGCACCCGAAGCCGCCCGGTGCCCGGCACCGCCTTGACCGTGGCACCCTCGGCCAGCGCCCCGCACAGCGCCGGAACGCCGTACACCACCGCGTGTTCCCCCAGCAGAATCACTTTCCCGCACGCGCTCTCTTCCCAAGACCCATCTGTAGATGCCATCGCTCTTACCTCGCTCCTTGCAGCCACGCAGACAGTCTGGGCCCCAACAGTTTCGGAACGCTCCGCAGCTCGCCCGGAGTGCGACAGCCCGTCAGCAGCAGCACCGTCCGCAGCGTCTCGATGACGCCTTCCAAAAGCAACCGCGCGCGGTCCTGTCCGCCGTTTTTCCATGCTTTGAGCACCGGCCCGGCGATGCCTCCGGCTTTCGCCCCCAGCGACAGCGCCGCCGCCACGTCCAGCCCCGTTTGCAGCCCCCCGGTTGCGATGATGTCAAACCCCAAATCCGACAGAAGCCCGACCGACGCCGCCGTCGGAATGCCCCAATCCCACAGCGCCTGACCCACAAGTGCTTTGGCCCCTGCGGCTCGGTTGGTTTCCACCCCGACCCACGACGTGCCCCCCGCGCCGCTCACATCCACGTTTTTCACGCCCAGGTCGCGCAACGTCAGGCCCACTTGCCTCGAGAGGCCGCACCCGGTTTCTTTCACAATCAAGGGCAGCGGAAACCCTTGGGCCAGCCACGCGAGCTTCTCTTTCCCCATCCGAAAATCCCGGTCTCCGCCCGGCTGCACCATTTCCATCGCCGGCGAAAGGTGAACGCACAGTGCGTCCGCTCCCACGGCTTGGCACAGCCCCAGGATCTCGTGCATGTGCATCTTCCCCGCCTGCACCAGCCCGACGTTTCCCAAAATCAGCGTGTTGGGTGCCCACTTCCGCACCTGAAACGTCCACTTCGTCTCGGGCCGGACCACCATCGCGCGCTGCGAACCCAGCCCAAAACCGATGCCCAGCTCGTCGGCCAGCTGCGCGAGTTCCCGGTTTATCTTGAGCGCCTCGTCGGTCCCGCCCGTCATTGCGCTGATGAACAGCGGCGCACGCAACACCTTCCCAAACATCGACGTGCTCATGTCAACTTCGCCCAGGTGCATCTCGGGGAGCGACTGATGCACAAGCTCGACCTCGTTCCACAGCGCCGTCTTGCGCTTGAAGTCAGCTTTGCCCGACGCACACAACTCCAGGTGCTCGCTTTTCCGCCGGGAAATCAATTGCTGCTGGCTGAGTTCCAGTTCTCGTTCCGTTGACGCCATAAAAACTCCTAGGGTCTTTGCAAAAGTCCGCACCTCAAAAAGAGGCAAGTGTGCCCCTGTGTGCCACAACTTGCCCCCAGCAGAAAAGCTTTGTGCGCTTTGGCCATGCGAGCCCCTCGCCGTGCGAAGCCGCACCCCGGCCCACAAAAAAACCCATCCGCCAAAAATGCTTGCGCTGCAAGAACTTTGGGCGGGTGGGATGTTTTGTGTTTGGTGTGTTTTGACAAAAATGTGGAATATCCGCGCCATGCAGCCGAAACACAGTCCGGGCGATTTGGGTCAGAACGCGCGCGCGGGATGTGGTTTGGGGATGGGGGACCCGCGCCCGCAGCCGGTCTGGTCGCTGTGGGAGCTTGTGGTTTGCTTTGTGGCGGTGTGGCTGTTCTTTTTGTGCGGCAAAGCGTTCAGCTTGTCGGACCCGTACTACTGGGATGAGCTGGCCTGTTACTTTGGCCAAACCCTGGAACTGGCCGAGCGACCGCTCGACTATTTGCGCAGCCGTCCGGCGTACATCCGCGCCCCGTTTTTTACGGCGGTGCTGGCCGCGTTTCGGCACGTCGTCGGGCCTTCGCGCGAGGCGGTGCGCGTGTTTGTGCTGACGGCGGCGGCGCTGGCACCTGTGTCGGCGTATGCGTTGTGTCGCCAGCTTTTTGGTTCGCGGAAGATCGCCGGGTGGGCGGCGGTGTTGTGCGCGGTCACGCCCGCTTGTTTTGCGCAGTCGAGCCTGGTGCTGATGGATTTGCCAGCGACGGGCCTGAGCGTGCTCGCGTTTGTGGGTCTTTTGCGGGGGCACATGTGGGTCTATGGCGTACTCGGTGGGATGGCGATTCTGACCAAAGAGAGCACGTACTACATCGCGCTTCCGGCTGCGTTGCTGTTGCTCGCGCGGCGGTCGGAAGCCGGTGTGCAGGGGTCTTGGAAAACGTGGACCCTGTGGAGAACGTGGCTTTGTTTGTGGCCCGCTGCGGTGCCGGGGTTTGTGTTGTTTTTGTGGCTGCTGGTCCATCGGTACTTCACGGGCTCGATGATTGCCGCTGACCACACCGCTGCGCTCGGTTTGTCCGGTCTTGTGCAGGCGCTCCAACACAACGTTGTGGAAGGAGGCCGGTTGCCGCTGTCGGTGTGCGCGCTTTTGTTTTTGTGGAAAAGCCGGGCGCTGTGCGAGGCTTCTTCGCGTGCGGATGTGTGGGCGACGGGTCTTGTGTGGGGTCTTTTGCCGTTTGCGTTTCCGGGCGTGTTGCCGCGCTACATGTTGCCGAGCCTGCCTGCGTTGTGTGCGCTGGGCGCGCTCTGTTTTGCGGGTTTGCCCAAACGCCGAGCGGTTGCGTTCGGGGCGTTCGTGTTGGCGGGTCTTGCGTGGGGCTATGTGCCGAATTCGTTTCACGCGAACCCGCCGTTCGAGATCGAGCAAAACCTGGCCTACCGAGACTTGCTGGCCGAGCAGGTTCGGGTCGCCCGCTATGTGGCCAAGCAGCGGCCTTCGCTGGTCGTGGCTGAATTTCCGATGTGGAATGCGATGGCGGCACGGCCCGAGTATGGGTATCTGGAACGGCCGCTGTATGTGCGCAACCTGAACACCATCCTGCAGCCAGCAGACCTGTGTTCGGCGGCATTTGTCGTCACGAGTGAAGGCGGCACGGCTGCAAAAATCGCGCTTGTGAAAGAGGCCGAACGCCAGGGTGTGGTTTCGCTCGAGTGGGTCGCGGCGGGCCCGGATTTTCCGATTGGACAGGGCCGATTTTTGCCCAAGCACGCCAGGTTTGATCACACCCTGCGTGTCTACCGCACAAACCCCCACGCCTGCCCACATTGAGGGGTTTGGCTACGGTGATGTTTGATTCGCATGGGCATTTGTATGAAGACCGGTTGGCGGCGGACCTTCCGAGGGTGGTCGAACATGCCCAAATGGACGGGATGCGGGGCGTGCTCCTGGCGGGCGAAACGCCTTCGACTTGGCGGGCGCAAGCGGTGCTGCGGGCGCGTTTTCACAGCCCGACGTTTTGCGTGGGTCTTGCGTACGGAGTCCATCCGGTTTGTGCTGCGGCGATGTCTGCCCAAGACCTGTCGCATGCGCTCTCGGCGTTGCACCGGGCCGTGCGCGGACAGCCTGTTTCCGATTCCGATCTCGGTTCCGATCTTGCCGGCTTGCCCGCACCCAATGCCGTCGGTGAATTAGGCCTGGACCTGCGCCATCCTGCGACCAGGGGCACGTTGCCAAAGCAGACGCGCGCGTTTTCCGCTCAGCTTGCGCTGGCCCGCGAGCAGAACCTGCCCGTGGTGTTGCACATCGTGTCCGCGCATGCCGACGCGCTTCGCCTGCTGAAACAGGAAGGTTTGCCCGCAGCGGGCGGTGTGGTGCATTCCTTTTCGGGGTCTGCGGAGGTCTGCCGGGAATACCTTTCGCTGGGTCTTTGCATGTCCTTTTCCGGCGCGTTGGCTCGGTCGTCTGCGCCGAAGCTCGCACGAGCCGCCAGGACCGTTCCGCTCGACCGGCTGCTTGTCGAAACGGACGTGCCGTTTCAAACGCCCGCGCAATGTCGGCCCGCGCCCGGCCAAACGGCTTCCGCTCCGTTTCCGTGGTCTGCGGTGTTGTCTGCCGTCTTGTCCGCGCTGTCGTTGGCCCGAAACGAACCGATCTCTGTTCTTTCCGAGCACACCGAACGCAACGCACGCGCGCTGTTTCGTTTGCCTTCCGCTCCGCAGCCGGTTTAAGTCACACGCTGCATGACCCAAGACCCCAAAACGCCTTCCGCTGCTGTGCCTGATGAGGCCGAAACTCCGTATCGTCACCACCGCCGTTTCGATCGCATGGCCCGCTTGGTCGGCGACGCAGGTCTTTTGCGCCTCAAGCGCGCCCACGTCCTGGTCGTCGGTTTGGGAGGTGTGGGTTCCTTTGCTGCCGAGGCTTTGGCGCGCAGCGGCATCGGCAAACTCACCCTGGTCGATTTTGATCGGGTGTGTGTGACGAACACCAACCGCCAGCTCCAAGCGATGCGCGGCACCGTCGGCAAACTGAAAGCGCAGGTGCTCGCCGATCGGCTCGCCCTGATTCATCCCCAATTGGTGCTGTCCGTCGTCCCGCGTTTTTACGATGCTGCGACAAGCGGTGTCATCCTGTCGTGCGAGCCCGATTTTGTGGTCGATGCCATCGACAACCTGAGCGCCAAAGGCCACCTTTTGGCGACGTGCAAAGAAAACGGGTTGCGCGTCGTCACGGCGCTGGGTGCCGCAGGCCGGAGCGACCCCTTTGCGCTGCGACTCGACGACCTTTCCCAGACCCGCATCGATCCTATGGCGCAAGAAGTCCGCAAAATCCTGCGCACCAAATGGGGGTTTCCCAAAGACGGCCCCTTTGGCATTCCCTCTGTCTATTCCATCGAGCGACCCAAGCCCCCTTGCGACGTACAGTTCGATGGAGAGGACGGTTTTTCCTGCGTCTGTCCCGGTGGCAACAACGACCACCACAGTTGCGAAAAACGCAGACTCATCTACGGAACCGCAAGCTTTGTCACCGGAAGTTTCGGCCTCGCCTGCGCCAGCGTCGTCGTAAACCAGCTTTCCGGGGTGCCTACTTCTGCTGGTTCAACGCACGATTGAGCCGGTTTTCGATCTGTTTTTGGATCGGACCGAACTCTTGGGCCGGGTCCCCTTTGAAAATCGTTTTGATCTCTGTAACGCCCAGCCGTTCCAGCGCGAACAGAAAGTGAGCCAGGATCTTTCGTTCCGCGAATTCCTGTTCGGTCACTGCCACGCCCGACAGAAAATAGATATGCGCAGCAAACGCGTATTCCCCCAAATCGAGCGCGATCTGTGCGAGCGAAAGGAAGTCCTCCTTTTCTTCTCCCTTGCGCGTCCACAGCTCTTTTTGCGCCAGCCGCCGGAACATTTGTTTCTGTTCTTCTTGCCCGTGCGCGACTGCATCAATGCGAAACATCGGCAGGCACGCGAACACCTGCTTCCGAGTCTGCCGCCACTCCACCATCAGGCGTTCGATGTGCGGGGCCCCCTGTGCTTCGTCCGTCCGTTTCGCTTGTTCAAACGACGAATACCACTTTTCGTACAGTGCCAGCGACGAGCACGGGTACGCCGATAGGATGTTGTCGTACAGCTCAATCGCTTTTGCAAACTCCCCCTGATCGTGCAATCCCGTGGCCACCGCGAGCTGCTGTTCCAGCAAATCAAAAAACACACGCAAGTAATCGCGAAGTTGCACCAAGTAGTGGTGCGAAAGGTTGTCGCTTTTCGAGAAGAAATAGACCGGTTTGAAGTACTGCCACGCAAGGTCCAGCTCTCCCCGCGCCGCAGGCCACAGCACATGCGTCGCCGCCACGAGCGGATCGCCCGGTGCCATTTCGAGCAGTGCCTGAAAATACGACGGGTCGTGGTCCAAAAGCACCTCTGCGCTGACCTTTTGCGGGTCCGATGCAACCAGCCGCCGCGCGAGCTTTGGCAACCCTTTGTAATCCGCGCTCGCAGTTCCCAAAAGAACCGTCCACAGCGGCAACGCCTCGGTCCTGACCCACGTTTGGATGATCTGCAACCGGTCTTTGAGAGGAACCCGCGCAAGTTCCGCCAGCCGTTTTTCATGCGGTGACAAGAGTTTCGGCGCGATGGCCGATTCCCCCGATTGTGAACCCGCGCCCACTTTCACCAAAAAGCGCAGGCAAAACGGCACAAGTTTTGCGCGCGGTGGCTGGCTGTGTTCCACGGCAACCCGCAGGCGGTGTTCCAATCCTTGCGGGAGTTTGGGGTCCGCAGCCAGATCGACCGTCGCAGCGTCTTTCGGAGACAACGTGACCTGGATTTGCACCGTCCGCGCCTCCGTTTCCGTCCCAAGCGCCGTCGCCAACGCCTGTTCGAGCCGATCATGAAATTCCGCAAGCTGCTTGTCTGTGAAATCAAACCGTGCGAGTTCCTCAGGGCTGCGCGTTTCGACCCGCGCGATGAAGTGCTGCGTCCCGCGTTGCGAAGCCGCTTGGCCGTCTGCGGGCACGACCGGCTTTTGCACACACCCAGCCAGAAGCAGAAACAGAGGCAGAAGCAAAAGCAGAAACAGCGTCAGCGGAAAGGACACGCCTCTCCCACGCACACGTCCATGTGATCCGTCCAAAAGTCGTCCCCCCGGAACTTCGACCCGCGTCCTTCATAGTACGGTCTGCCCAAACCCGTGTGTCAAAAACCTGCCCAACCGGCACCTTGGGCAATCACACTCGGCCTGGCCCGTTCCCGTCCAGGGCATTCACCGTTGCTGGACCCGGTGCGGTCCGGTGTGCGCGTAATGTGGTGAAATGGTGGCCTCTTTTTTTTCGCAGGTTTGTTCAATGACAGCGCCGGGCAAATTCCCTACACTGTTTGGAAACGGGAGCACCTAGGGGAAGGTTGCCCATGTCCAACAGCAGCCCCGACCACCTTGTCGGGTCCTTGATTGCACATCGCTTCAAGCTCGAACGCATCGCAGGAGAAGGAGGCATGGGGGTGGTGTTTGCCGCCCGCGACCAAAGCACCGACCAGCGCGTCGCCGTCAAGCTCTTGCACGTCGGCACGTCCGGCGGATCTCGGTCCGACTCCAGCCGCTTTTTCCGCGAAGCCCAGGTCCTTTCCGAACTCAGGCACCCCGGAATTGTCTCCTATGTAGCCCACGGACAGACCCCCGATGGTCGTCTGTACCTTGCCATGGAGTGGTTGGACGGCGAAGACCTCGGCAAAAGACTGCAACGAGGAACTCTGTCCCTTCAAGAAACCGTCACCCTGCTTCAAACCACCGCAGAAGCCCTTTCCGCCGCCCACTCAAAAGGAATCGTCCACCGCGACACGACACGAAAAAACAAAATCTGTTCCCTCACTGGCCACAAGGCCACTCACCGACGGAGAACAGACCATGCGCACGCACTCCACACACACTCCCCGCACTAGCTCCCACAGCGCAGCGGGCGATACATTTCAAGGGATGCGCAGGATCCGAGTCGCGCTCTACGTGCGCGTGTCAACCGACAAGCAAGCCGAATTCGGAATGAGCTTGGATGCACAGCGGGCAGAGCTTGAGCGCTATTGCAACGATCGCCGATGGGACATTGTTGATGTCTATGTGGACGGCGGTTTCAGCGGCAAAGACACAGAGCGGCCCGCGTTCCAGCGCATGATTCAGCGAGTTCGCGAGGGCGAGATCAACGGCATTGTCGTTACCAAGCTCGATCGCCTGACGCGCTCGATTCGCAACCTGTGCGAACTCAACGAAGACATCTTGCGCCCGCTGAACGTCAACCTCGTGTGCATCCGCGACGGGATCAACACGTTTGAAGTCGGCTCCTCGCTGCTGATGCACCTGCTTGCGGTCATCGGCCAGATCGAGCGCGAGAACACAAGCAAGCGCGTCTCTGCCGCCATCGCGCACATCCACGACAGCGGCGGCCACTACGGCAAGATTCCTTTCGGCAAGACGACGGCGCCCCATCCGACGCAGCCCAAGATGAAGATCCTCGTGGATGACCCTGTCGAGGGACCATGGCTCAAGCAGATCTTCGCGTGGTACGCGGAAGGGAAGCAACCAACTGAGATCGCGCGCTTGCTCAATGAGCAAGGCGTCAAGCCGCGCTACTGCGACCGCTGGAACATGAGCGTGGTGTATTCGCTGCTACGCGTGAACGGCGTACACAAGTCGCGCTCTGCGGGGAGTCCCTTCACCTACGACCGAGAGAAAGCCTACAGGCTCGCTCTCGCGCTGCGGCAAGACGGGGCCAAGCTGCACACGATCGCCGAAGCGCTGACGCGTGCCCAGCTTCGCCCCAAGAATGCGCGGCGCTACGCCGTCAGCTCTGTTCAGGACTTGCTGCGCGGCTCGATCATGTACAACACAAACACCGCGCAAGGTCTGGCGCTGCATTTGAAGGAAACCGGGCACAGCTTGCGGGATATCTGCGACAAGCTGTTAGCGCAGGGCTTCACAGCGCCGCGAGGGGGGCGGTGGTATCCGAAGACGGTCGCGGACTTGATGAAGCGGGAGGATGGCGGGGTGTTTGCGGGGTCGCGGAGGGCGGGGTAGCGGCGTGGCGCTTCTGGTTCTTGTTCGTTGGTTGAACAAGGCCGGGGACGAGGCTGGCCAGCAGCAGATCTCGAGCGGCCATGGACAATCTAGGGTTCATTGGATGCTGAGCGCCCCCTCTACAGCGTGACTGATGGCGCCGCCTGAACGACGCAGCCTACAGTAGCCGCATAAAAAAATCACATTAGGCAACTTTCAACAGAGCCGCCTTAGTTGTCTTATATCTACTTGCAATGCCAAAGAAACAGGTTTGAATTCCATCAGGATTGCCGGCTAGGCTGGGATGATCGAAAAGAGTAGAAATTTCGCGCGCGAGATTCCAACGTAAGTCAGTGAATTGCGGGCCAGTCTAGTCGGATCAAACAATATAATACCATCCATTTCGAGTCCCTTGAAATCGGATACTTTATGAATGGGAATACTATTACTTATCTGTACATGATTTTGTCTGTCAAATACGAAAACACTAGAAGGGGCAGGAATACCCTGCGCCCAATTCTCTGAAGAGAAGAAGGAAAGCAGGCGAGCCGGCGTGGCCCTTCCTGATAGCTGTAGGCGGTTTGAGATTACCCCCCACCTTGGAGGCGCCCCCCGAGGATGGTCATCGAGAAGTTGTAGGGAACGATGTGCTTCTCTCGCCCAACTTGATATCATATATACATCCTGTGCAGTTGGTATGAGCGAAGCACTGAGCGTGGGAATTGGAGCAGCATACTCAGACCATATCGCGTGGCGGGGAATCTTCATGGGCCGCGAAAAGCGATCGCCTTGAAGCCGAGTAGGACGAACAACTGAACTTAGATACCTAGTTACTGCATCTTGCCACGACCATGGGTGAGGAATATCGATCTTAACACCGTTCAGGACGCTCTCTGTGATGGGAGCTTGCTCAGTTGTAAGAACGACGATCCTGTTGCTGTTAAGCACTTGGATCGCTGCGCGAATTGCAGAAATTGCGGTTTCTATCTTATTTTCTTCATTATATCGATATATTTTTGCAGTTCCATGTTCAATGAGGTCGGCGGTCGGAGCCGGGGCAGCCTCATGAAACCGCTGGATTAATTCAAAAATTCTGCCAGCATTTCGACAATTTCGAGAAAGGTTGAAGGGTGCTACAGAGATGGGGGCTCTCCCCCGATGGGGAAGAAGCGCTTGATTATCATCATAGAATACATATAAATATCCCGTATCAGGATATTCTAATGCTTCCTCTACAATCTGCCACCAAGATTCTCGAAAATCCTGACCCTCATCTACTATTATGGCGCCGAATTTATTACGACTCTGCGCCAATCGGTAACGGGCATTGGTAATTTCTTCATTTGTTGGTTCATCAAGAATTGACCAAAGGTCACTGATATCCCCGCTGTTGTCATTTAGTTGCCGGATCCAATCAGTAAAATCAGCAATAACGACCCCGGTGCCTTGTGCTAGTTTGCGGAGATAGTCAGCAAGATAAGGATTGTGACAAATAACCATAGTTCGGATTCCAGCGCGGCTCAGACGAATAGCCTTTTCTATCGCAACAAGAGTTTTCCCAGAACCTGCACAACCTGCGATGGCGACTCGGCGGTGCCCTCTCAGATACTCAATTATTCGATATTGTTCTTCAGTCAATGCGTGAATAATCTTCTCGGCTAGTGCTAGTTTAATCCTCGGCGAGAAATTTCTCGCTTCTTGGTCGTGAACAACTAGTAATGGACGTTCAACAAGTTCATGATATCCGCACAGACAATTAGCCGACTGAGATTTTAGACTGCTATCAGATATATATTGTTCGGAGGCTTGGCCGCAGGCGAATCGCTCATTCACTTTTTCGGCAATTCGCCCAAGGTTTGATTCGAGCTCCAATAAAAGATTTATTTTTTGAGTGCGTTCCATCCCACTTGAAAATCGCCGTTTTGCTTTCGGAAAATAATCAAGACAGAAGCTATCCAAGTCTGCATCTGTAGTGATGGAGCGTTCAAGTAGTTTTCTGACACTCACTCGAGTATGGTGTCGTTCCATGGTAGATCTCATAGGCGATTGTCTTTGCACCGATCGAGCCACTCATTAGCTCGCAGTTGTCCTCGAAAACGATACGTAGCACCATCACCAACTCTGACAGCCAACTCAGCTTGAAGTTCCGAAAAGGTAGGATCCCTGAGTATATTACCGTCGATTTTCCTGCTGTTGGGACAAAACTCTACGGCAAATTTTGCGGGACCGTACTACTAGATGCGAACATAGATTCCCAATTGCATTGTGCGATTGCTGGGGTCAAGTCGCGGGATTCATAACATGAATGGAGTTTCCATTCGTCCATTGGGGAGGTCTCTGTCGAGAACCGCAGAAAATGTCATTCTCGCCGGGATTCGGAAGCCCCATCCTGGGATCATTTTGCGGGGCCATTCCAGCCCAATGCAAGGGTCCTGCGAGGGCATTCGGAGTCTATGAATGGTCATTCGAGGATCAATCGTTGGGCGGAAGTGGGTGTACTACTTGCTCACACTCACTCGAACAGATGTGGCGGTCGGCTGCTCAATACAGAGCTATCGCGAAGCGCTCGGCAATCGGTAGCGACTCCGGGGTTTGCCTGTTCGTGTATCCCGGCGAGCGAGCGGAGCCTGCCAGGGGAGGGTTGGGATCATTCTGTGGCTGGCATGCAGCCATCCCGCCGACGTCTGCCGCTAGCTTTACGGCGCAGCCAGCAAGGCGAGTCGCCGAGAGCGGCAGAAGCGAAAGGTTAGATCGCACGCATGGCAGCAAGCGCGGCTCGCTTCGACGGCTTTGGATGACAGCGCCACGTCAGGCGTCCGTCCTGCACGGCCCATTCGACGACGGCAAAGCGGCTGTGTTTTTGGCGAAGCCACTCGGCAGCCTCAATCAACGTCCCATCAGGTGCCTGACGCAGCGCCAACGTCCGCAGGGTGGGCCATCGGCCCGCGTGCATGCGGCGGAAGAATGCGTGCAATTCCCGCTGTAGTTCGTCGGACAGGTCGAGCATGGCGACGATGCGCGGGGTTGTTTGGCGGGGCTGGGGTTTGCTGGCGAGTCGGTTCATGGCGTCCTCCCTCGTGGATGAGGACGCCACCTTGCCTGTGTTCAAAACAAAGAACAAGTTTCTGTTCCGAAAATTGCACAGCCTAGTGATACATGGGCCAGATGTCGCAGGAGCGCCTACCCGATCATCTCGTCGCCAAGCATGAGGGCATTGGCGAACGGCTGAAGTGGGCCAGGAGCCGCAAGGGGCTCACGGTTCGCGCTCTTGCAGACATTGCCGGCGTCGCCTTTTCCGCCGTCACGGAAATCGAGAAGAACAAGCGCAGACCTCGCACCGACACGACCGAGCGATTAGCGGTGGCACTTGAGGTCACGCCGTGCTGGCTGAGCTATGGCGACGGAACCGCTCCGGAAGGCTGGCCGCCGCCACCCGACAGCCGAAGCTAACGCGATACGGATATCTGCATTGCATTCCCGATGAGCCGAATGCTCGGATGTGTAGACATAATCGCTCTATGCTCGATATGACCGCCGCTATGGCGCAAGCGGCGACGGCTGCATGCAATGCGACCTGGGCGCATGGTGACCGCAGCCCTGAATCGTGATTCAGAGAGGTTTCCGAAACTCGCTGTCGCAAGCGAGACGAGCCAGGTTGGGATCGCGCCCGCTCAACAGGAAGCAGCGCGGCTGACGCCGGGACCTTCGCCGTCTCGCTAAACCATCACAATGATTCAACAATATGAATCGCGATTCAAATCGGATTTGAATCGTTAATTCTGCCGATTCAGCGTCTAGTCTACTTGCGATTAAGAACTGAGCCTGCTGCGTGACCTGCACTGCATGGTGGGCGCCGCATGGCCCCGCGCATGGCCTCGGCCTCGCCTCCACGCACGCACCTTCTCCGACGCTGCGTCGACGCAGGCCACGGTGGGAAACAACTGAATTGTAATCAATGAAACAATTAATAATCACAGAGTGTTACCTTATCGCCATGTGGAACTTTCACATCACCGACGGGCGTAATTGATTTGAATTGACTGACCTCAAGCCCAGCAATCTATTCCTGCGCGGCAACAAAATCGAGAGCACCACCCTCTTCGATTTCGGAATCGCCCAAACCGATCACCCCACCGCCCAAGCAACCCGCACAGGGCTGCTGATCGGGACCCCTGAGTACATGGCTCCTGAGCAGGCTCGGGGGGTGAAGGGGGTTTGGACTGGGACGGATGTTTTTGCGTTGGCTTGTATTGCTTATGCGTGTTTGACGGGGAGGCCGCCGTTTTCGGGGGATCATGTGGCGGCGTTGTTGACGAAAATTTTGTTTGAGTCGCCACCTCCGTTGCGTTCGCTGTTTCCATCGGCACCGGAGGTGTTGGAGACGCTCCTTTTGTCGATGCTGAGCAAAGAGGCAACGGCTCGCCCTGCGGACGCAAAGGCGCTGCTGCCTCTGCTTGCAAAGGTGGCAGAACGGTTGCGGACAAGTACGGGTCCGGTGAGATCTGGTGGGGGAACCCCCAGAGGTCTGACACATGCAGAACAGCAACTGTTTTGCGTGATTTTGGGAGAGCCACAAAAGGAAGAAGCGACAGGTGAAGTACGGAATCCGGCAGGACTCCCAACAGAGTCTGAACTTTTGGCTCTGCAAGCCTCGCTTTCGGCGCAAAAAATCAAACTGGAGCGCTTGGCGGATGGCTCTCTGTTTGTGGCAGTGCCGCAAGCGACGCAAGCAACGGACCAGGTTCGTGAAGCGGCGAGGGTGGCGTTGCTGTTGTTTGGGCGGTGGCCGGCGCTCAATTTGGTGATGACAACGGGGCGAGGCGAACGTCTGGGAGCGGAAACACATTTGACAGGGGAAGCATTGGACCGGGCAGGGCGATACCTGGCGCGTTTGCAACAGGCCGGCGCAAACAAGGAACCGGGCATCTTGTTGGATTCGGTGAGCGCGGGGCTTTTGGACGCAAGTTTTGACCTGCGTCCGAGCAGCCAAGGTCCGGTGTTGTGGGGAATGCGGGAGGAAAACGACGAAGCGCAATTGCTGCTCGGAAAACCGTCACCGTGTCTGGGACGAGAGCAAGAACTGGGTGTGCTGGAGGCGCTCTTGTCGGGTTGTATCGAGGAATCGCAGTCGCAGGCAGTGCTGGTTCTTTCACCATCAGGGGTTGGCAAAACACGGCTGCGACGCGAGTTTCGACGGCGCATGAAAAGTCGCGATGTCACGCTGTTATCAGCGACGGCAGAACCGTTGTCGAGCGGAACACCTCACGCACTGTTGGTTCAAATGATTCGGCGTTTTGCTGGAGCAGGGAATGCTTCTCCGAAGTTGGCGGAATTGTGTGCATCAGCGACGGCGGAAGCGTTTGTATCGTGGTTTGCAGAACTGGCGAAAGACAGACCCCTGCTCGTGTTTGTGGATGATTTGCAGTGGGCAGATGCTCCGTCTTTGCGCGTGCTGGACCGAGCGTTGCGGACGTTGCAGGACACACCGTTTCTGTTGCTCGGATTTGGTCGCCCGGAAGTGGAGCGGCTGTTTCCAAAACTGTGGACGAGCAAAGTTCAGGACATCCGGCTGGCGCGTCTGGGCAAACGGGCGTGCGAGCGTTTGGTGATTCACGCGCTGGGTCAGGAGGTGTCGCAAGAGATGCTGGCGCGGATGGTGACGGTTTCGCAGGGAAACGCGCAATTTTTGGTCGAGATGATTCGGGCGGTGGCCGACGGGCAGTTGGATGCGCTGCCAGAGACGATGCTGGCGATTTTGCAAGCGAGGTTGGGTCAGCTTGAACCGGCGGCTCGGCGGGTGCTTCGGGCGGCGAGCGTGTTTGGCAACACGTTTTGGCGAAACGGGGTGCTGTGTCTGCTCGGGCAAATCTCGGGGTTTGGACTTGGAGAGGATGCAATCGAAAGGTGGCTGCAACTTCTGACGGAAAGCGAAATGATTGCGCCGGAAGCAGAGAGCCGCTTGCCCGGCCAACAGGAATTTGCGTTCCGTTCGACGGCATTGCGGGAAGCTGCGTACAGTTTGCTCACCGACGAGGACAAACAACGGGGTCACGGGCTAGCGGCTGTGTTTTTAGAGGAAGCTGGCTTGCAAGACTCGGCGGTGCTGACTTTCCATACCCTTTGTTTTGTCAAGTATTTGGAACAAAAGCGAAGCTCGCTGAAAGTGGCGCGGTTGATGATGCTGACGGGCCTGCCGCTGAAGACCATGCTGGCAGCGACGCCAAAAGACGAGAAAGTGCTGCGCAGACTCCGTGCGGCCCTGCGAACGCTGCTGCGAGAAGAAGAAGACCTGGCCGACTTTCATCCGCTCTTTGGCGACACTGGAACTTGAACCTACCCGGCTCGCGGTGTCTTTCTGCGCACACCCACCTACAGCGGGATTTGCTGGCATTCTTCGAGCGGGGTGCCATCGAGGCGGCGCGGACAGATTCGCATCAAGGTGGGCAGAATTTCCACGCGGACATAGTGGTGTTCATTCGCGAAAAACTGCGGCTGGTTTTTGCAGTGCCGACGACGAGGATCGCAGCGCAGCGGACGCAATTCCGCGCCTCCGCCACCGGTCACGACGTAGCGCAAACCCTGCCGCTCGCCGCGTTCGTAATCGTGGTCGTGCCCGGAAAACAGAACCGTCGTGCGATGCCGAACCAAAATGGGAACCAAGTGTTTGATGGCCGACGGAAAATCGCCGTGCCAACCGATGGAAAAGGGGCCCTCGTGCATCCACACGACCACGGCGCGAGGTTTGTTTTTTTGCAACGCGGCCTGGGTCAAATCCTGTTCCAGCCATTTGTGCTGTTCGGCCTTGCCGGTCTGGTTGCTGTCGAGGCTGACAAAGTGAACGCCAGCCGCATCGAAACTGTAGTAGCCGCGCGGTGCATGGGACAAATCGGAAAGCGGCGGCTTTGGGTCCACCCGATGCGCAAGCACCCGCGAGGAAGGCAGGCGTGGAGCATCGTCTTTGGGAAGCTGTGGGACAAACTGGGTTTCAAACAGCGAAAACAAGCGCAGCGCACCCTGCTTGCGCAGAGCGTAATCGTGGTTGCCGGGCGACACATACACCGGAATGCGGGCCAAAAGCGGCGCAGTGATGGAAAAGAACCGGTCCCAGCCGCTTTCTTCCGTGCCGCGCTCGACCAAATCGCCCGTGTGGAGCACCAAATCGGGGTCTTCGGCCAAAATCGCCTGCACAAGCTGCGCGTGAACCGGATGCCCGGAACGGCTGTCGCCATACACGACGACCCGCAGGGGCATCGGTCCGTCGGGCAGCGTGTGAAACGATCGAACCGGCAAGTCCGTCCGCTCGTTGCCTTCGCCGAGCAACGCGACTTGATAATGATGAAGCGTCGCGGGACGCAAACCGGAAAGCCTCAACCGATGCGTGGTTTTCGCTGGGTCGGTCGAAGCCAGCTCGCGGTCACGCGAAAGCGGCTTTTCCCCTTTTCCGTATCGCAAGACGACTCTGGATGGCAGTTCGGTTTCCACCGTCAGGTCGAGCGTCGAGTCGCTGAGCCGTTCGATGTAGGGCCCCCGTAGCAAACGGGGTCCATGCAACCACAGAAGTTCCGCTTCGATTTGGGGGCAACGCAGCGGACTTTTCGGATGCACGGACAGCGCGAGAACATTGTTGCGAGCGGAAAGCGCAGAAGACCCCAACGACACATAAAACCGCTCGGGATCGGACGGCCCGCGATCGTTTGCAAAAAGCGGCACGTCGCCCGGCGCTGGTTCGGACAAACGCTGGCGCAGGACCTCGACGCCATTCACATACGCGACAAAACCGTCGGCGTACCGAGCCCGCAGAAGCAACGTGCCCTGGCGACCTGAAACATCCGACCCGACAAAATCGAACTTTCGCCGCACGTACAAATCACCGGCACAGGCGGGCAAAAGCGGTGACGAATCGGGCAACGCGGCGCGACCGGATCGCTTGCTCTGCGCGGGGGAAACCAAAAACGGGACGCCAGGAAACGTCGCCGAAAGTGCACCTCGCACAAGTGCTCCGGGCATTTCGATCGTTGCGACGGGTGGCGAATCGGGCAAACCGGTGTCCAACACGGGTTCTTGATGCGGCACCTCGGGTTCCGGCGCATCGACTGATCGCGCGTGTGTCAAATCCGACAACATCGCTGCATTCGAGGCCTGGGACGCAGGAATCGGCGCATTCGGTGCTGCCGAACGCGGAGGCGTTTCTTCGGCCCACAGCGACGGAACCAAAACGGCCCCCGGATCAGCCTGGGCCTTGCGAGCTGCGGTTTCGTCTGCAAGCGGGACCCACGTTCTGTCGTCGAAGTCGGGTCGCGTCCACTCCCACTTTGGCGGTGCGAGCGTCCGCAGCATTCGGTCGGGGGACGCGGGTTTGTGCGGCAAAAGGACGACGTGCGCAGACGGCGCATCGGTCGCGATGAAACCGATCACGCCGAGCAAACAAACTGCCGCCAGCCAACCTATCCGCATGCAGCCCTCATTGTCGCAAAAAAAATCAAATCCGTTACAGCGGTCCGAGCGGTGGAGCAGCGACGATGTTCAGAAACTCTTGGCGTATAGAGCTTTGTTCTGCGAAAAGCCCGCGCATCGCGCTCGTCACCAAACGGGCTTCGTGCGCAAAAACGCCTCGAGCCGCCATGCAAAGGTGCATGCCCTCGATGTGAACCCCGGCCCCGCGCGACGAAAGACGCGACCACAGAATTTCGGAAAGTTCGTGCGTCAGGTCTTCTTGCAACACAGGCCGCTTGCACAACAGCCGAATCAGCCGCGAAAGTTTGCTGATCCCGACGACGCGATCACTCGGCAGGTATGCCACGGAAATTCGGTAGATCGCGGGCAACAGATGATGCGGGCACAGGCCGAAACAAACGTTGTGTTTGCTCACGACCATTTGGTCGTACTGCGCGGGATAGGAGTTGTTCAAAAGTTCGTCGATTTCCCGCTCGATTTCACCGACGGGGCGGACCATTTCGAGCGCGGCTTTGGCCGCACGCTCTGCGGTGTCGCGAAAATTCTCGTCTGTTTGCGTCGGATACCCGATCAGCGCATACGCCTTGAGTACGGAATCGTAGGCATCGATCAGCAGGTGTTTGGCTTGTTCGAGCGGCATGAAACCTCGTTGCGTGGGCCATCGTGCCCGTGGGTGGCCGTTTTGGCCGGTTTTGGCCGGTTTTGGCCGGTTTTGGCGTGTCTTGGCGTGTTTGGGGATGTGCGAACGGTGTGCGAAAAGCCGCTTTTTGCCGACACGCGGGAAAGCCAGTGTCTCACGAAAGAAACCGCGCGCGACCACCGTCTGAACCAGAAACGGTTTCTGGTGTCTCGTCACGACACCGACAGCGAAAAGGTTTTACCGAAACGGACTCTTTTAGGAGAATGCGCACCATGAACTTTCTTTTCCGTTTGTTTTTTCTCGCAGGCGCGCTCGTGTCTGCTCCGCGCGACGGAAGGGCGACCCCGCACGATTTCACGATTTACGCCATCCGCATGGGAGGCGATGCCACCGCCGCAAAACCGTATGTAGACAGGTTCGCGCGACATTTGGAAACCGCGCTCGGGCTGGCCGAAAAAAGCGCCAACGGAGCCTTTTTCGTGTCGCGCAAAGAAGCCCTCGTCGCCATCGAACAACAAAAACCGGGCTGGGCGGTCGTCGAGCCGTCTTTGTATTTCGAGCTGCGCAAACAACACAAAGTGGCCGTGTTGGCTCAAGTGGCGAGCAGCGACCTCAACACCCCGCAAATCGTCGTCGTGGCCAAAGATCCCGCGTTTCGGACGCTTGCGGATTTGAACGGGAAACGGGTTTTCACCCAACTCGCCGACGCGGGAAAGTACCTGAGCAACGTCGTCCTGGACGGAAAAGGCGCTGCTGAAACGCGGTTTCAGCTCAAACCAGTCGGCGCGATCATGAAAGGCGTCCGGGCGGTCTTGCGCGGAGACGCCGACGCGATGCTGCTCGACCCGGAACAACTCGTCGAAGCGAAAAAACTCGAAGGCGGCGACGCACTGCGCACGGTGTACACCTCAGAAGCGCTGCCTGGCTTGCTCGTCGTCGCATTTCCCTCGCTGCCTTTGGCTGATCAAAAGAAACTCGGGCAAACGCTTTTGGGCCTGTGCCAAACCCCGACCGGAGGCCCGGTCTGCAAGGAAATGCGAATCCAAAAATTTGAACAGGCAAACGCAGCACTTTTGCAAAACACGGAAAAAAGGTACGAGAAACCATGAAACGAAGTGGGTTATGGGCTGTGGGGCTATTCGCGCTTTCTTTTGCCGGGGGATGTCCGCCTGCACAAGAGGTCAAAACCGATACCGCAGCGACCACCAAACTGGCCGACCTGCCGCAGGACCCGGCTGCGCTCGTCAAGATTGCGGATGAACAATTGGCACTCGGGGGTGTGGGATATCGCAACGCGCAGCTCGCCATGGAAAAGGCGCTCGGCGATGCGGAATGGGCGAAGCAAAAAGCGTCGTTCGATGCGCATTTCCGTTTGGCCCAAGCGATTGCGGAACAATGCGCGCTCGACGAGGGAACAGCCTGCCAAGCCGGTTTGCAAAAAGGCACCGAATCGGCCCATCGCGCCATTGAACTGTCACCCGAGCGCGTTGAGGGGCATTACTACTTGGCCCAGCTCATTGGTTTTGCGGCGCAGACCCAGCGCGGTGCCGACGTAAAACCGATGCTCAACCAACTTGTTGTCGAGGCCGAGGCCGCCATCAAGATCAACGAAAAATTCGATTCTGCCGGGCCGCTCAGGATGCTCGGGACTGTGTACACGCGAGCGCCCGCGCCGCCCGTGGCCCTCGGCGATCCCGAAAAGGGCGTCGGGCTTTTGCAGCGCGCCGTTTCGGCGGTGCCTGATCATCCGCTCAACTACATCTATTTGGCTGAGGCGCAGGTCGCCGATGAACGCTACCAAGACGCCCAGGCCACCGTCCAAAAAGCCCGCCAGCTTCTGTCCGACGCGAAATGGAACAGCCGACGCACCGAATGGAAAGACGTGCTCAGCAAGGTCGAGCGGAAACTCAAAGCCAAACAGGGCCAGTAACACCCGCCCCAACGTAGCCCCGCGTGCGCGATGCCAGCCGACGCGCAAACCAAGTCAGGAGGGATCGCTCGTTGCCTGGGGTCCCAGCACGACGCGCGCGAGCCCGACCAGCGCGACCAGATTCGCGACCAGAATGAGTCCCACCGTGAGCCCCACGCTGCGGTCGTATGCGGCCCCCAGGAGGCCTCCCGCCAGCAACAACCCCAATCCACGCGAAAGCGACAGCCAGCCAAACGCCAGCGCACGCGACTTGGACGCCACCATCGTGGTCACAGCCGCCTTCACCGTCGAATCCAGCACTCCATTGACCACACCCCACACCGCCACGCCGAGCCACAAAAACCACCCGGTGTCAGCGAACGCAACCGCAGCGCCACACGCTGAAAGCGGTACCGCCAGCAACACCTTCGGTCCGTGACGATCATAGACATGACCGACGATCAGCCCCGCGACCCCCTCGACCAGCATCGCGACGGCGAACAGAACCGGCACCATCGCGTCGGACAGCAGGTGTTTCGCCTGGGCATGGAACGAAAGGAGCGGGAACGAGGCCACACCGCACGAGAGCACGGCGATCGCGGCTGCGTACTCCCAAAACCGAGTCGGCAGCGGCCTGCCACCCATCGCGGACGACCCGTTCCCCGGACGGCGGTCATCCGACGCATCCGCGACGCGGACCGGGGCCTCCGATGCGGCCTCGGAGGGGTCTTTCACGGGGGTTTCCAACGCGGATTCATACACCGACGGGTCCGGCACCCGCAGACGAAGCCACCCCAGGATCACCAGCACCAGGACTCCGGGGACGGCCAGCGTTGCGAACGCCGCCCTGTAGTCGTTGGCTCGCCACGAAAGCACCGCCGCCAGCAGCAACGGGCCAGCGACTGCCCCGAGCTGGTCCATGAACTGATGCACGCCGAACGCCTTTCCCCGGCCCGTCGCGGCAGAGGCGTGGGACAACAGCGTGTCCTTGGCCGGCCCACGCACCGCCTTGCCCAGGCGTTCCCCCCCATACAAAAGCATCGCAGGGACGAGTGCCCCCGTCGCGCCGATGAGCGGCACGCTCAGCACCGTCAGCGCGTACCCCGCAAGGGTCCAGGTCCAGTAATGTCGCGTCCGCGTGACCAGATACGCCGACCCCACGCGCAGCCCATATCCTATGAATTCCCCTGCACCCGCGACCAAGCCGACCATCGTGGCCGATGCCCCCAGCGTCGCCAGGTACGGCCCGATGATGCTCCGCGCTCCTTCGTAAACCATGTCCGCAAACAGGCTGACCAGTCCGAACGCCAGCACGAAGGTCCACGGCAAAAGCGTCGGCTGGCCCACCCCATCCGCCTTGGTTGTCACCCTGTCAGCCATCCCAGCGCCTCTGCAAACCCCGTCGCGACCGGTTCCACACCCTGGCGGGTGTTGTCGAGCGTCTGTCGTCTGTTTCAGTCGGCATCGGGCGGAGCATAGTCGAACGTCAACCCAACCTCAACAGCCCCAAACCCCATGCCGTCATCGCCCCGCGGCGCCACGCAAAACCTTCGCAGGAAGTCGCCATCGCGCGTCGTTTTCCGTTCACCGCTCCCAACGCCTCCGCTGCGCGGCTGTTTTGCGCCTGTGGATTTCAAGCAGCTCAACGCATGAAAAGGTTTGCGGAAAGTCAGGGGGCTTTTGTATGTGGCGCCTTCCATGGAAACTCCATCCCCGGCCCTTCCCACCGCCTGACGGCGAGGGCAAGCTCGCATTGAGGAAGGGGGCCCGATAAGCGGTCCTCTTGGAATGATTTCAGCCGCCCATCCCCCAATTCGTCCCAAAAGGACCGCTTTCCGGGCCCCCTTCCCCATTGCGGGGAAGGGCCGGGGATGGGGTTTCCCCCTTGGAAAGGGGGGCCAGGGGGGATGGTCAAAAAAAGGGAAAAAGGGTCCAAGGGAAAACAACCGCGAGGTTTTTTCCCTTGAAAGAACGGGACATTCTGAAAAGGTGTACGTTGTTTCGGGAAGGGAATGTGTGGAAGGGGGTGCATCCGGTCCGTCTCGATGGGGCGTGTGACTTGCGGGATTGGGAAGGGATGAACAAACC
>Ga0268298_10001147_pt1 | contig 31954 bp, 34 predicted proteins | sample WWTPWeurt_MetaG_FD_194462 | JGI IMG/M metagenome (GOLD analysis project Ga0268298, IMG submission 194462) | Activated sludge microbial communities from WWTP in Nijmegen, Gelderland, Netherland - WWTP Weurt | ecosystem: Engineered > WWTP > Aerobic digester > Activated sludge | place... | reverse complement strand
GCTGTCTCTGGACGACGCGATCCGGCTGGCCGAGGCGGTATTCGGGGCGAACGCGGATTTTTTTATCCGCCGAGTGGTACCGGAGATCACGCGGGTGAGCCAAACCCTCGGCACGCTGATCCCTGGTCAGATGCCATCCAGCGGCTCATCCGATCCGGCCACCGTTACCCCGACGTCCTGACCTACACGCTCGCGCAGCTGCGGGCGTTTCTCGCGGCCATCGACCGTGACGAGCGTGACGATCTGGCCGCGCAGTTCGCCCTGCTGGTCACGGCGCAGCGCGGTGGCAGCGCCGAGATCAAACGACTCCAGAAAGAAATCACCCGATGAAACTCTCGCTCATCACCTCGGGGCTGCTCGATCCGAAGCGGCTCGACAGTTGGGTGCCAGAGAAGCGGCGGGCGATCCGCAAGGCCGTGGAAGCCGGCATGAAAACCGCCGGCAAGGAAATCGCCCAGTCGGCCCAGTCTCGGATGCAGTCGGTCTTCAAGGTGAGGAAGGCAGGCTTCGTGAAGTCGATGCGCCACAAGATCTACGCCGGCAGTCCCGAGAAGTTTCCGGCGATCCTGGTCGGCTCGCGCATCTCCTGGCTGGGTATTCACGTCCGGGGCGGCACCATCGGCGGGCGAATGCTGATTCCGCTCCTGCCCGAGCACCAGCGTATCGGCCGCAAGGCGTTCCGCCGCGTGATCGACGGCCTGATGCGCGCAGGCAATGCCTTCTTCATCGAGAAGAACGGCAAGGTCATCCTGATGGCCGAGAACATCAAGGACAACGGATCCGAACTGCGCCGGTTCAAGCGTGCCGAACGCGGCCGCACCGGCGCGAAATCGATCAAGCGCGGCCAGGAAATTCCCATCGCCGTGCTGGTGCCGAGCGTGACCTTGCGCGGCCGTTTCGATCTGCCGGGGCTCGTTCGCTCGCAACTGCCGAAGCTCTCCACCGCCATCCTGCAACAACTGAACGCAAAGGGTCTGTAACCCGTGGCCTCTGACCGCGCCCAAATTCTCATCACCGCTATCGACCAGACCAAGGCGGCGCTCGCCTCGGTGAAGGCGAATCTGGAGGGCCTGTCGTCGGCCGCCAGCAAGGTCAATGGTGTGCTGGCAGGCTTGGGGGCAGCCTTGTCTCTCGGTGCCCTGGTGGCGGCAGGCAAGGCGGCGCTCGACACCGCTGACAACCTCTCCAAGCTCTCGCAGAAGACCGGCATCTCGGTCGAATCGCTGTCGCTGCTGAAACCCATCGCCGAGCAGTCCGGCATTTCGCTGGAGGGACTGTCCAAGGGAATGCAGAAGCTGGCGACCGCGATGGTCGAGGCGGCGGGCGGATCGAAGGAACAGGTCGAGGCCTTCAGCCGGTTGGGCGTCTCCGTCAAGGATGCCGCCGGCCAGCTGCGCCCGACCGAGGAGGTGCTGCTCGACCTCGCCGACGCCTTCGCTGCGATGCCCGATGGGGCCGAGAAATCGGCGCTGGCGGTCAAGCTCTTCGGCAAGAGCGGCGTCGAGCTGATCCCGTTCCTCAACCAGGGACGGGCCGGCATCGAGCAGTTGAAGCAGAAGTTCAAGGAGCTGGGACTCGAGATCAGCGGCGACACCGCCAAGGCCGCCGAGAAGTTCAACGACACCCTCGATACGGTGAAGCAGGCCCTGTCCGGCATCGCTATGAAAGTGGCCGAAGCGGCGCTGCCGGCCTTGCAGAAACTTGCAGACGCTCTGGTGGCGCTCGCCTCCCACGGCGAGGAGATCATGGCCGTGCTGCGGGTACTCGGCGAGATCATCGTCGCTGTGCTGGCCGTCAAGGGCGTCGCGGCGGTGGCTGCGTTGGGTAGTGCCTTGGCGGTACTGAAGGCAGCCTTCATGCGTTTCCTGCCGGTGCTCGCCGCCGTCGCCGTCTGGGAGATGGGGCGCGGCATCGTGAATATGGTGCAGGACATCCGCGAGACCAACCGCGCCATCGACGAGATGAACCGGCAGCGCCAGCAGCTGGAACAGCTGACTGCCGCGATGGAGGAACTGGCCAATACCGGCACGCTCTCCGTCAAAACCCAGATGATGCTGGCGGCGCAGGCCGCCGAGCGATTGAAGGCGGCGCTGCCCGGCACGGCGGACGCGCTGCGCGCCATCCAGGGCGCAGCCACCCAAGCCGGCGAAGCGATCCGGCAGGCACTCGATGCCGAAACCAAGAAGGCCGCCGAGACGGTCAAGCAACTGTCGGCGAGTTACAAGCAGGTCGCCGCCGACATCAAGGCGATCTGGGATGCCCGTGTCGCCGAGATCGAGTCGAACTACAAACGGCAGGAAGCGGCGGCGCAGAATGCCGCTCGCTCCGAGGCGGCTGCCATCCGCGAGTCTGCGCAAGCTCTGCTTGCCTCCGAGCGCGAAAAACTCGCGGCAGTGGAAGCCGGCGCACGACAGATGGAGTCGGCCTGGAAGGCGACCTACGGTCAGGCGGTGGCACTCGCCCGCGCTGCCGGCCAGGACGTACAGGCCATCGAGCGTCAGGCAGTCGAAGCGCGCATCGCCATCTACTCGCAACTGGAGTCGGCCTACCGCGCCACCGTCGACCGGCTGATCGCCGAAGAGCAGCGCCATCTGCAGGCAGCCAAGGCGGCCGACGAAGCACGTCTCAACCTGCGCCTGTCTGTCGAAGATCGCATCCGCGAACTGTCCCGTAAGGGGATGGACGAGTACGCGGCCTATCAGGATCGGCTGCGCCAGATCGATGAGAAGCAGGCGCAGGCACGCGCGGCGCTCGCCGCCGGCAACTACGAGCAGGCCCGCAAACTTGCCGAGGAAGCCATCGCCCTGGCCGAGCGTACCGCCTCGGCGGTGACCCGCCAGGTCGAGCAGAACGGCAAGACGGTCACCCAGACCGTGGTGTCGGAGGGGCAGGCGGCGGCGACCGCCATCGGCGAGATCAAGGAAGCCGCCGGCATTGCCGATGCCGCGCTAAAGGGCTTGGGTGATGCGCACAAGCAGGCCGCCAGCGCTGCCGGTCAGGGTGCTGATGAAGCCAAGCGCGCACTCGCATCGGTTTCCGACGAACTGGACAAGCTGCGCCAGCAGTTGCTCGCGCAGGACAAACTCAAGCTCGAGGTCGACATCGAGGCCGCGAAGGCCGGCATCGAAAAACTCAAGGCGCTGACCGAGGCGCAGCAGCTCGTCGCCAAGATTCAGGCTGACACCAAGGAGGCGCAAGCCTCTCTGGAGAAACTCAAGTCCGACGCGGACAACCTGCAACTGCTCGCCAAGGTCGAGGCCGACACCAGCAAGGTCATGGCTGACATCGACCGGCTCAAGGGCACGCTGGCCGGTGCCAACGTCGAAATCCCGGCGCTGGTGTCTTTCGACCAACCCCGCCAGCAGCTGGCGTCGTTCGCCCAGGATGCCAAGACGGTCTTGTCGGCCCCGACCTCGGCCACCCACACCGTGCAGCCCGACCTGAATCAGTACCGGGCGGCCGTATCGGAACTGCTGCGCCCGACCTCCAGCACCCACACGATCTACGTCACCAAGGTCTACACCAATGCCCAGGGTGGCCTGATCCAAAAGCTGGCTGAAGGTGGGCAGGCCGTGGCTGATGGATTTCGTCGAATGTCGGGGCGCATCTTCGGGCCGGGAACCGAAACCTCGGACTCCGTGCCGGCGCTGCTCTCCCACGGTGAATTCGTGATCCGGGCGGCGAGCGTGCGCAAGTTCGGCGAGGCCTTCTTCGCTTCGCTCAACGCTGGCTTCCTGCCCGCTATTCCGCGCTTCGCCGCTGGCGGGACGGTAGGCAATGCCGTGAGCCAGATGGCGATGATGGCCGATGACAACGGCACCCCGGCCCGGGACGTGGTCGACCTGCGCTTCCACGTCGGCGGCAAACCGCACACCGTGCAGTCATCGCGCGAGACGGCGATGCAACTGGCGCAGGCGCTGCGCGAACTGTCGCGGGGGGCGTGATGAAGGAACCGTCGCCAACCCCTCAGCCGGATGTAACGCCGCCACCCGGTGGCCCTGTTAAGGCCAACCTCAAGCAGGCGGTGCCCATCGAGTTCTTCACCTGCACCTGTCGTGGAAGTCGATCTGGCTTTCGCACATGCCGTCGCTGATCAGCTATACGCCCGGAATGACCGACGGCATCATCCCGCCGTTCGAGGTGACCTACACGCGCAGCCCGGTGCTCTATCCGTGGCCGGCGAACGGAACCGGCATCCTGTTCGATGCCGTGTTCGACATGAAGAACATCACCACCTTCCGCTTCGTGATCAAGGTGGGCAACACCTTCGATTTTGCCGTCGGACTGGTGGTGCAAGCATCGGGCTGGCAGGCGTGGGTGCATTTGGAGCCGGGCGAGACGAAATACCTGGCCGGCGGCGTCTCGATTTCCGGGATGGCGAACTGGAATGCCTACCCATTGCATCCGCAGTCGCCGTATTACGGCTGGCAGGGCAATTGGGGCAGCAGCTACATCTCGATGTACAACGGCCAATGCTCGATCTCGTTCAGCCTGTTCCTGACGGCACCGGACAATCCGGAAACGACGCCGGCCAACCTGCCTGCGAAGAAGGCCACGCAGCGCTGGTACTGGGATCTGTCCAGCTGGGGCCCGCAATACGAACCCGAGTGGGGCGCGATCAAGAAATACGCCCCTGACGGGCGCTACGACTACGAGTACGTCCTTCAGCAATACAACCTGAATGCGGTGGCGATCACGAGCATCAACCGCTCGATCACCAAGCCCAGCTACCAGCCGCTGATCAATCCGGCGACCTACTTCGTGACCGGCTACCAGACGACGATGTATGACTGGAGCAGCCCGTGGCACAAGCGCCCTTGGCCCGGTTACTCGGGGTGGGGAAGCCTCTCCGCGCCGATCATGATCAACGGCGAACGCCTCACCTGGAACGGATCCCAAAACGTCTGGGTGCCGGTGGAGGCGGTGTCGATCTCGCTCACCCGCGCCATGATGCAGCAGGTCGCGGCAATGCTCGGTGTCACCGAATACGTGGTGATGGATGGCGATGACATTCGCTGGTTCGTGCCGGTCACCTACAGCCCGCCGACCTATCCCGAGTCGTTCTCGAACGTCTTGTGGATCGACCGCTTCTACACGCGGGGCGGGGCGCTGATCGACGACGCGGCGATGCGATCCGCCTTCCAGACGGTGATTGCCAACAACGCGGCCAGTTGGTCGAACTACCGGAACATCGTCATCCATCCTTCAGTGCGCTTCGGCAGTTTCCTCGACAACGGCGGTTTCGAGGTGGGCGACTACCTGCTAGGGCCGAACGGCGACATGGTCGAGGTGGGCAGTCTCGCTGCGCTCAGTTCGGTCAGCACGCGCTTCCTCTACTACATCAAGCCCGAGTTCCGGTAGGAGACCAACGTGATCATCTTGGACGGCATTCAATTGCCGGCGGGCCTCCTTTGGTCCGACGAATTCGCAGCAAGCCGCGTCGCGCAGACCGTGCGCCGCACCCTCGACGGATCGGTGGTGGTGTTCTACGGCCAATTGCAGGCCGGGCTGCCCATCACTCTGGAATCCGAATCCGACGCCGGCTGGTTTACACGCGCCCAGATCGAAGCACTGGCCTTGCGCGCGGCAAGCCCCGGCGGCGTCTACACCCTGACCCTGCGCGGTGAGTCGCGACAGGTGATGTTCCGCCATCAGGACGCGCCTGCTTTCGAGGCCCGGCCGCTGGTGTCGGTGGCCAATCCGCAAGCCGGCGATTTTTATCTCGCCACCCTGAAGCTCATGACCGTATGAGAGGAAATCATGCCCATTCTCGACAATGAAATCATCTGGCGGCCCGCTGCCCTGATGTCCGACGTCACGCCCGCCCAGAACGGCGGTCGGATGGTCTTCTCCCAACTGGTGTCCGGGGTGAAGAACAATCTCTTCCCGGATGTCTCGCAGTCCGAGCGACTGGCCGGCGCGGTGAAGTGGCGCAAGGCCTTCATCCACGTCAACAGTGCGCAGGACACGGCGCTCCTCAACGTGCGCCTGTTCCTCGACAGCCTGACGCCTGCCGGTGACTTCGTGGTGTTCCAGCCGGGCACGCAGACCGATACCGAAGATCAGATCGCCGGTCGGCCCTATGGCATCGGCACGCTCTACGCACCCATCGTCGGTGGGGCCGTCCAGATTCAGGTGGCCTGCGAACACAATGCCGAGTACGCCACCCTGCAACCGCTTCGGGTCGGCGACGTGGTGCGCGTCTCGGATCGGCCGAGCACGGGCGGTGCGGGCAACGAGGAATGGGTGACGGTCAGCGGTGTGAGCTACGGCACTGATTTCGCCACGGTGGATGTTTCGCCCGCGCTCGTGAACAGCTACGCCACGTCGAACACGTTGGTATCCAGCGTGCTGGAACTGCCCAGCGCGGCGGCAGGCGTCACCGGGGTGTCGGTCATCAGCGGTGGAGGCAGCTTCGATTCCGCCACCGTCGGCAACCTCATCGCCCACAACAAGGGGGCGGTGGAGGAGAACTGGACGCTCACCTTCACGAGCGCCACCACCTTCACGGTGTCGGGCAACACGGTCGGCACCCTGGCCAGCCCGGGATCGGTCAGCGCCGACTACGCGCCGCTGAACCCGGCGACCGGAACGCCGTACTTCACGATCAAGGCCATCGCTTGGGCGGGCACATTCCAGATGAACGACACGGTGACCTTTGCGACGCAGCCTGCCGCGATCCCGATCTGGTATCGCCGTCAGGTGCCGGCGGGGACATTTAGCCTGGCGAACGATTTCACGTCGTTGGCCATTCACGGGGAGAGTGCGTGATGCCCCGGGTCGGTTTCAAGAAAACGTGGGCTGCCGGCACCTTCGACAAGGCCGCCGTGCAGACCCTGTTCGCGCACCTCAAGACCTACGTGACGAACGCCGGGTTCAACGTGCTGCTCGACACCATCGACGGGATCGACTTCATTCGGCTGGGCTCGCCGGTAGGCACCGCCGACGATGATGTTCCGCACTGGGCGTTCAGTTTCCAGGATCAAGACCCCTACGGGGCGATCTTCGCGTACCCGGTCTACGGCAACGACTATCTCGATACCAATGCCTACGCCCACAACTACACGATCGTGCATTCCGCGTGGGTGGGCAACCCCTCGCCGGAGATCACGGTCTGGTTCGCCGCCGACGGCGCGGCGGGGTGGTGGTGGCTTCATGCCAGCCAGGTGGACACCAACAGCACTACCGGCGTGTCGATGCGCTTCGCTGCCGCCGGTGCGACCTCGCGGCGCTATCCGTCCGACACCCACCAAGGGCTGTGCGCCCGTTACGGCATCTGGGATGCCTGGGGCGACTGGGAGCCGGCCTATGCGAAGGACGAAACGGGTGTGATCGATATGTATCCCTGGACGGGCACCTGGTCGCCCTTCGGCGAGGGGTGGGACTTCAATGGCAAGCGCCACGCCGGGTCGCCGATTCCCAAGATGGCCGTGCCGCAGTTCCCGAATCGGGACGGTGGCATCAGCGCCTGCATTCTCGGCGAGTTCAACGAGATTCTGATCCTCACCGACGGCTACGCGCAGGAAGAGGTCGTCGTGCCAGGCTGGATCGCGATGATCGGCGACGAGTGGGATCAGCCCTACGCCGTGCCGGCCCCGCCTCAGTTTGATGACCCGGACGCCGAACCGCTATGACCCTCGGCATCTCGCTCGCTATCACGCTGGGGGCGGGGCTCTACGCCGACTCGGGGCCAACCGTTCTCAAGCGGCGATTCGAGGCCGTGTGGGGCAAGACGGAAGTCTTCGTGGTCAATGCCACACCGTGGGAACTGGCTCGGGAGCGCGCGTGGCAGCACGCGGAAAGCTGGTCGATCCGCTTTGCGCAGAATCACCAGTCGCCTTACGGACTGCGGCTGGAGGGCGGACGCCGGTATCCCTACGGCGATATGCGCCAGCACCGCCGGAGCATCATGGCGGCCTGGGGCGACGTGCATCAGACCAAGGCTCGCCACGTTCTTCCGTACACCGATCTCGGCACCTGCCGGAAATCGATGCGGGCGGCGTACTGGCTCACCCAGCAGGTCGCGGCCAGGCAGGTGCTCGGGTACGACGTGACCAACGTCGATCCGGTTGCCAAACGGCTGACGGCATCCTGGTCGATCCTCGACGACGCCCGTCTGCAGGCGGTGGTGAACAGCCCGGAACTCGTCTGGCACGACCAGCGCATCCGCATCGTCGAGGCGACCCTCTCCTGCGACGAGGAGAGTCCGGTCTGGATCGCACGAGTCGAGATCGCGGCCATCACCGACTTCGCCGCCATCGGCATCGGCGACACGATCACCCTTGCCCTGGGGCTGGAAACCTTCGTGCTGGTGGTCGATGGCAAGACGCTGTCGCGTGCATCGGTCGCCGAGCAACGAATGGAACTGGCGGCAGTCTCACCCGTGGCGCTGTTCGACGCACCCTTCGCCGGCACGATCCGCTACTACGAGGCTGGTGCGGTTTCCGCGCGTGCGACGGTGGAGTTCCTGATCGGTTCGGTCGACTGGCAACTGCCCGACTGGATCATTCCGGTGGGCCGGTTGATGCTGGAAGGGGCGACTCCGCTGGCGGCTGCCCGCAACATCGTCGCGGCCATCGGCGGCATCGTCGAGAGCAACCCGGACGGTGGAGTGGTCTGCCGCCGCCGGCATCCGGTCAGCATCCCGCAGTACGGCGCTGCGACAGTCGCGCACAGTCTGTTCGACGCGGACGTGATGTCGGCGCAGGCGCAGATCGCGCCGATGCGCGGCTACAACCGGGTGACCATCGCCAACGAGGAAGGCGGTGCGGGTTCGTCAGCCGACCGCATCGAGTACGTAGCCGACGCCGATGATGCCTATCGGGGCACGGTGCGCGCCTATCTCGCCAGCCAGCGTGCGGTGGTGCTGGCCCACACCGGGCATCCATCCACGGTCATCGCGACCCTCGGTGCAATCACCCGCACCGAGACTGAGACGGTCGAGTTCATCGAGGGGCAGGCGAGCACCCGATACCCGGTGACTACCATCGTGAATCTCGCGTGGCAGCACACCGGGCTGGGCGACGTGATCGGCTCGGGCCAGAGCCTCACGGCGGCCACCAGCGGTTACAGCCTGCTTCGCATCACCTACACCACCACGTCGCTCAACTGGCGCGTCGCACTCCCCATCGATGAGGAAGTGCAGTTCGTGCTGGTCGATGCTTGAGGACATATCATGGCCAATGCCACCATTCGCGTTCAATTCGGCAACCCGGACGGCTCGGGTTCGGACGGTCACCTCTCTGCCGAGGTCGACACCCGTCCCGGTGGCCTGAACGGCGGCCGCAGTTCCTTCAGTCCGGGCGAGACCGCCTACATCCTCGTCTACAAGTCCGACAACGTCAGCATCACCGACACCATCTGCTCGGCCGGATCGCTCTCGGCGCAGGGCAGCGCCGTGGTGACGGTGACCGAGGAACTGATGTTCGAGGATGCCGATACGGCGACGCTCTCCAAGCCGGCGCGTTCGGCCATCTCGCAGTCGGTCTGGTATGGGCGCAGCCTCGGCGGCCTCACGCTGCAATCCGACAAGGTCACGGTGAAGGCATCCAGCAAGGGCGTGGCGGTGGCCAAGGTCACCTACGACGCCCTGGCGCTGGTCTACGCTCTCTCGTCACCCTCGACGCTCAACGGCGAGACGGACTTTTCCATTCTGGCTCTGATCAAGGGGACAGCATCGTGATCATCGAGGTCTACCGGGGCGACGGTGCGCGCGAGGGCTCACCTATTGTCGAGCCGCTGCTGTCGGACGACGCGCTGATCCATCGTGGCGTGGCCGAGATGGATGCCAATGCGCACGCCTTCAACCGGGTCGAGATGGCGGTGGTTTTTCGGCCAGGGATTCGTCTCGGTCAGATCGTTGAGGCGACCGACCCGTCCACAGCGAGCCCCTATCGCGCCAAGGTGACCGGCATCCAGATCACGGTGTCGGAGGCGGCCATCGAAACTCAACTTTCCCTGGAGCAGCCGCGATGAGTTTTGCGCTGAAGGAACTAACTCGCCTGCTGGCCACGGATGCACCGGTAGTGGGCGCGGTGGTCGGCATCGACGGGGCTGTGGTGCGCGTGGCCACCGAGCGGGGTGCCGTTACCGCCCGGACGCTCGACGCTGTGGTCATTGGTGACCGGGTGCAGATCAAAAATGGCATCGCCACCAAGGCACCGGTGGCCAAGCAGGTGTTTCCCGTCTGACGACTATTGGAGGAATCGAAATGAAGCAAGCGACGACATTTATGGAGCGGGTGCGGCCCGCCATCGACGCCCTGCCCGATGGGGCCGACAAGGACACGCTGCTGATGCTGGCCGAGGCACAGGACACCATTGAGCGCGGTGACGTGCATCCGAAGCAACGCGCACTGGCCATGCGCCGGCTGGTTGGCGGCGCTGCCGTCGTGGCCGGCAGGAAGGCAGGGCCTCCGCAGGCCAAGGGGCGCGACAAGAAGCCGTAGCACCAAGGCAACCCAAATTCACACCCGCGAACCCGCCCACGAGGCGGGTTTCGCATTTCTGGAGGACGAAAACATGGATTCCACCCCAATGGAGCGCCGAAAGATGGTGACCATCCCGCAGGAAGAATTCGAGGCGATGTTGGAGCGCGCCGCCGAGCGCGGTGCCCGGCACGCACTGGCCGATGTCGGCCTCGATGGGCCAGAGGCTGCACACGACATCCGCGAACTGCGCGGCCTGCTCGACGCCTTCAACGAGGCCAAGAAAACCGCTGGCCTGACCATCGTGAAGATGTTGGTTACCGGTCTGGTGATGGCGCTGCTGGCCGGCGCGTTCCTGAAACTCAAACTGTTCGGAGGTGGGCAATGATCGAAACGCTACTTGGTGGCCTCCTCGGCGGGGCATTCCGTCTTGCGCCTGAAGTCCTCAAATGGCTCGACCGCAAAGGCGAGCGCGGCCACGAACTGGCGATGCAGGACAAGGCGCTGGAGTTCGAGAAGCTGCGCGGCGCGCAACGGATGGCAGAGATCGGTGCCGCTGCCGATGCCGCGTGGAACACCGGTGCCATCGATGCCTTGCGCGAGGCCGTCGCGGCGCAGGGGCAGCGTTCCGGCGTGCGCTGGGCCGATGCTTTGTCGATCAGCGTGCGCCCGGTGATCACCTACTGGTTCATGGCGCTCTACTGCGCGGCCAAGACAGCGGCGTTTGCGGCTGCCGTCACCGCCGGTGCCGGTTGGGGCACGGCGATCCTTCACGCCTGGACGGAGGCCGATCAGGCGCTATGGGCCGGGGTGTTGAATTTCTGGTTCCTCGGGCGGGTGTTTGACCGGGTGCGGCCGTGATTGATGTGCCACAAGCAGCCATCGACATTGCCAAGCGCTTCGAGGGGTTCGAGCGCAAGGCGAAGCGTGGGGTTGAAATCACCGCAGTTCCCTACATCTGCCCGGCAGGGTTCTGGACGATTGGCTACGGCCACCTGTGTGATCCGAAGCATCCGCCGATCACCGAAGCGGAGGCAGAAGTCTATCTGGCGCGTGACCTGCAAACGGCTCTGGCAGCGACCCTGCGCTATTGCCCGGTGCTGGCCACCGAGCCGGAGGGGCGACTCGCCGCTGTCGTGGACTTCACCTTCAACCTCGGGGCGGGGCGGCTGCAGACGTCGACCCTGCGCCGCCGAGTCAACCAGCGGGACTGGGTTGCTGCCGGGCAGGAACTGCGCCGGTGGGTCTATGGTGGAGGTAGGGCGCTACCGGGTCTCGTGGCGAGAAGAGATGCTGAAGCGGCTCTGCTTCGGTGAGCGTATTCCCTGCGAAAGCAACAAGATATCTGGGCCGACTCAGTCAAACGAGCAAAACCCACAATCGTAACAAGACTTTTCGCTGGAAGTGGTATCCATTAAACTGAGCGTTAAAAAGGATAGGCGACAATGAAAATTTACACCGTAGGCTACGAAGGCCTTGATATTGACAGTTTCCTGTCGCTTCTAGCCGAAAACGACATCGAAACCGTCGTCGACGTCCGCGAGATGCCGCTGTCTCGCAAGCCGGGGTTTTCCAAGAAATCTCTTGAGGCAGTCCTGAATCTTTCCGGGCGGGAGTACGTTCATATGGTGGCCTTGGGTTGCCCGAAATCGGTGCGTGACCGGTATCGCACGGACGGCAACTGGAAGCGCTACACCGAGGGCTTCCTGAAGTACCTGGCTACACAGGATGATGCCGTTGCTGAGTTGGCAGCCTTAGCGGCAACGACCAACTGCGCTTTGCTCTGTTACGAGGCCGACCATAACTTCTGCCACCGCTCAATGGTGGCTGACGCGGTGAAGCAGCAGTTTCGCGCCCGCGTTCAACACCTGCAGGCGAGTGATCTCAAAAATCGAAGCTGCTCTGGAGAACAGGCGCTGGCGTTCGCTTAGGCGGATAGATCAGGCTGACGATCAGCCACTGGTCTTGAAACCGGTGCTGGTTGCCCATCAGGAATATTAAGTCCTTACCGCCGAGTTGTTGCTCCAGCTTGGCGCGGAACGGGGCCTCCCAATCAACGCCGTGGCTGCGACGGCAGTTCCAAAATAGCGCACCAGCTTCCCAATCGACGATCTTGTGCTTGTGCTCCTTCTCGCCCTCGGGCGTGTCGCACACGTACCGATAGTGGAAGTCGAATGGCACCTTGCGAAGCTGCTTTACCTGCTTGCGCTCTTCCGCTTCCGAAAAGAGATTGCCCTGCATCTGCTCCTGTAGCAGCTTCTCCCGCTCCTCATCCGTCCAGTCCGTGTTCCTGGCCTTGGTGATGTCCAGGCCGAGCAGCCGCTTGGGACGCAGGAGTGCGAGCGACCCGCCATCTACAAGCCTCCCCGCATCGATGGCATCGAAGCTGTCAAATATAGGCATTTTGTCCAGCCACTCCCACCGCGCTGCCCACGCTTTCTTGGTATCGATCACATCGCCGCAGTTGATCGTGTCGACGTAGACCTTGTGGCTCTCGGGCCGATGATCCTTGGTGGCCTTTTCAACGCGCACGTCGATCCACTGCCACTTCTTGAATTGCTGACCGTCCTCGATCATCCGGAACGGTACAGGGAAGAGGCGGCGCATCGAACCGTTCTGGGCAATGCCAGCGACGCAGGATGTTTCGACATACTGCGCGCTGGGTGACGGGTAGGTCTTCGCCAGAATCAGAATGCGCTCGACCCGCCCCAGTCCCATTGTTCTACCTCCCCCTTATGCTCAGCCCTCAGTGCGCCCACGACAGTATAGAAGCGGAAATGACGCACTGATACAATGCCATGTGGCTGTAAAATCATAAAATGAGGAGACATGTCAAGGTTTACTGGCGAAGTGGAGGTGGTAGCCGTATTGGAGGCTGCTGACGCGTGGCGTTCTAATTGCCTCGTGCGTGACGGTTCCGTATTTTCTGACGAGCCGCTTTGGTCAAAGTCCAATTTCGATGAGTTTCGGCGGCTGTTCGAAGGCAATCCGATAGAGGGCAATAGAGATTTCTTCGACAAGCTGAAAGAGCAGCTTGCTCCCGCGCCAAAACAAGTGAAGAAGCTCGCAGCAGAGGTTCTTTGGTTCTATCTGCTGTTCCCCCATAAATCTGGATACAGTCCCGAGACTAAAGCTGCGCAGGTTCGCGATGTCTGGTCCTGGTCAGGCGATCCGATACCAAATGACCGCTTTCTCGGCCCTGAACATCTTGTCGGCGTCGGAGGGGTTGGGGTTGCGTATCTGACCCGCCGTCCGGATCAGTTGTGGTTCTTCTTGCAAGCTCTAAGCGATTGGAAAGGACTGACTGACGGACAACGCTCAGATCTGCTTTCAAACGATAACCCTTGGAGTTTTGTCGAATGGGTAGACGCGATCCCGAATGCCGCAAAACGACCGATCCGGAATGCGCTTCTTTATTTCGTTTTTCCGGATCAATTAGAGCGCATCGTCAGCAACGATCACCGCAAACTGATTCTCGCCGCGTTCAAGTCAAAACTGCCGCCTGAAAAGCTCCCGAGATCAGCGACTCCAAGCCTGCGTGAGATGGATCAGGCCATTTCTGGAATCCGTGCGCAGCTTGAAACGGAGTTAAACACTCACGAGCTAGATTTCTACCGCAGCCCGCTTCAAGAACAATGGTCATCGGTCAGCATGCAGCAAGCCCGGCGAACGATTGCGGGAGTTATCGAACGGGCCATTGAGCCCTACGGCCTCGAATTGCGCCAATGTGGATCGAAGAAGATTAACCTAGCAGCGTGCAATAAGGAGGTTGATACATCCACCGGATTCTGGAAAGACCCTGCGGAAGCCACGAACAAGCCTCTACGCTGGATCGTTCAACTTGACCTGACAGGTGATTCTCCTGTTGCACGGCTTGCAGAAAAGGATGGGGAACCTTTGCATGGCAATCGTCGTATTGCATTCTCCAATAATGCCCAGCAAAAGAGTGGTGCTATTACCGTCCGGATCGTGCCGGCAATCAAGGTTGCGGCAGATCAGTTCGTGTTCCATGAAGAGTGGGAATGGCTCTTCTTGTTGTGCTTTTTCCCCGCTCTACCAAAAGGTTCGTCGGGCCAATTGCTGGACGATTTCGACCCTCAAAGTGGTTCGCTCATATACATGGGCAAGGATCAGCCATATGTTTTCTCGGCGCTGATCACGCTCAATGTCGAAGACGCACAATTTAGTTCAGATGGGGGAGGGACATCGAAACAGTTGAGTTACAGCGAGGCTACTGCCGCACTGGCTCGCTTGATTCATGTCAGCCCTTCCGATTTTGGCGCAGCAGAGGTAGTCCATGCCGCATAACGTGCCCATTTACCAAGGATTGAGTGACGAGGATGTTGAGCGGCTCTCCTCTGATATAGCGCAGGCCTACACGACTGCGTCCGCACAGCAGACGGCCACTCCTGAGGCAGGGGATGAAGACGATGCCTCAGTGGCTGATGTTTCAGTGATATTGGGGAGTGAAATTCCTGCGGTGCCGGATTTGTTGGGAATCGATCCTGCGGTGTATCGTCAGATAAATGCCGCTATCAAATGCGGCAAGCAGCATCTGATGTTTTACGGTCCTCCGGGAACCGGAAAAACAACCCTCGCACAGCATTGCGCGCGCTCTTTGGCGAGTCGCCATACGTTGATTACTGGGTCTTCTGACTGGACGTCTCAAGACGTTATCGGCGGCTACCAGCCAGTCGGTAACGGTCGAATCGAATTCATTCCGGGAATACTGCTTCGCCATTTTGACCGCCCGCTGATCATCGATGAACTAAACCGGTGTGACATTGACAAGGTGATCGGGCCTTTGTTTACGATTTTGTCAGGGCAAAAAACAACGCTTCCTTACCGACTTCAGGTAGAGCAGCGGGATAGTGATTTCTTTGAGATTCTCCCTAAGCCAAATCCCAGCGCGCGGAAAGGTATTGAATTTGCCCCCAGTGCGGCTTGGCGCATCGTTGCAACCATTAACTCAATCGACAAGGCATCGCTCTATCAAATGAGCTATGCCCTCACCAGGCGTTTTGCCTGGATTTACCTAGACGTACCATCTGATCTAAATGGTTTCCTTCTGCAATATCTGGCGCGTGAGCAGATCCAGGAGGTAACAAGCCAGGAACTGCCGCTTACGAGTATTTGGCAGGCGGTTAATTCAGTACGCCTGATCGGTCCTGCTCCGCTGATCGACATGGTTAGGGCCATGAGGGAAATGGACAGCACCCTGGACTTCGTGGCAACCCCAACTGAAGCGCAGGCGGCAATCTATCTTGATGGCTTCGATATGTTCCTTCTGCCGATGCTCGACGGCATATTCCGTGACGGTGCTCAAACCATCACACAAGCGATCTGCGAAGCGCTACACCTGCACGCCGAATCTGCCCTCTACCGCCGTGTGGATCAGCGTCTGCAGAGTGTCTCAGTATGAATCCTGTTGTCAGCGACATTGACGATGCAATTGTTGGGTTGCTGATCCGAATGCGGAGATTCGCGTCGCAGGTATCGCTCAGCAATCCGCGTATTCAGAAGCATAGCGACCTTCCGTTTCTTCGTGTCTTCTGGGCCTGTTCCGCAGAAGTGCGGGCCTTGGCTGAATACCTGGTTCGGCATCCGCACGAGGCATCATCAGTGCTTCAAGTCGAACGACGGATCGACGTTGGCACTGTGCGTGGGCGATTGGATGCGAGAGAAACGACCATACGGCAAATTGGCTCTGGTAACCCAGGCTTGTTTGTGTCGCTTGAAGCAGTTAGAAGTTACGCCACCGGGCCCAACCATTTAGTCGTATGGGTACTTGAGGAAGCGCGGCGCTTGTGTCGAGAAATGCTTCGAACTGCTGCCGTAGAATCCGCGTATGCCACGCATTTCGAGGTGGTAACTCGGGCTCTTGAGGACGCGAGTCGCCTAGAGGGAATTCGCATTGCCAGTGCGCAAATCGATACAACTCGTAGGCCGACCACGAGCGCAATCAGTCAGGCAAAGCGCGTACGCACGCGGTTATACCATCTGGCAGCAGACGCATACATGAGTCTTCTCGCCATCGAACAGGGCGATGAGATGCGCATTCGGGATGTGCTGCAGGAGGCTTTGCTCGGGCCACTCGAGATGTGGAAGCGCTTTGAGCTTTACGTCGCGGTCGCGATGGGCGAGGCCCTTGGGCGAACAGTCGGCATCCCCTGCGACCTGTCGCCCTCATTCAGTCAGGATGGATTGCTGATTAAGGTCGGCGACTACAGGATCTACTGGCAGGCACAGACAGAGCACTTCAGTACCCCGTGCCTGGAGCCATCAGAAGCGAAGGTTACACAGATATTGAAGGCGCTAGGAATGAATGCGGGCTGGGATCGCCCTGACGTGGTAGTCGTAAATGCTAGGGCGCGAGAGGTAGTCGCGATAGCCGAGGTGAAATACTTCACCAGTGAAGGCAATGATGGACGAAGTGCCATCCGCGCTGCCATTGATCAGCTAGTGCGCTATGTTCGTGGATACCGCGATGAAGCCGACTGGGACGACCTTCTAGATCATTCATTGGCGATTCCGGTACTTTGCGATGTGTCGTTGACCGAGCCCCGATCTTTCGGTGTGCCGTGGATAGTCGATTTCAACTTGATTCAGTCGCAAGCGCTTGACCATTGGTCACGCGCCTTGATCTCAGCTTCGATACCTTCGCGCGCACAGTCTCCACTGGCTGCTTAACCGTTTTGGGACGAGACTGCCCCCCGTCGCTCGGCAGTGGCGTGATAGCTTCGTCCACAGGTAATGAGCACGGAGGGTTGATGGTGTACTGCACCGGCCGCTCTGTGCTCGTTGTTACATACTCACCTTGGAAGCGACCGACTGCGCCTTTCAGGTAAGACTCTGACAACTCGACGCATACCCAGCGACGCTTTAGGCTTTCGGCAACCATTCCGGTCACACATGACCCGCCAAACGGATCGACGACTACGTCGCCCGGATCAGTGAGCATTCGGATGAAATACTCAGGCAATTGAGCGGGAAATCTTGCTGGATGTATCTCCAGATTGTTCTGCCGGCAATAGTCCTGATAGCGTCCGTTTGATTCCGTGTTAGCCACCGCAAGCAGGTTTGGCGGAACTGCACCGCCGTTGTCCTTCTGAAATTTGTCAGAGATGTCATGTCCCGACGGCCGCAGTTTCGCCGTATAACCATTTTTCAGTAGGTGCAGCATCGAATCACTATACGGGGCCAGGACGCGGCGATTACTCGCCTTGGGCCACGGGGTGGGGGATAACCACCAAACGCAATTAACTGCATCCTTCACCCGCACGCGTCGTACGTTGACCCATTCTGCAGGGGTAGGTAGCTTGGATGGATTCCACCAAAAGTGTTCTTGGCATAGGTGAAAACCATAATCTCGACAAAGCATCATGAGGAGTTCAAAGTGATATAGCGAGCGCGTCGGCATGCCAGGTTTCCAGGCGCCGCCGATGTCAATCACCAATGAACCTGTGTCCTTTAGGACTCGTTTAAATCCTTCAGCGAACGGGCGAAACCAATTGCAGTATTCGTCCGCGTCCTCATTGCCATAGCTTTTCTTACGAACGAGGCCGAAAGGGGGCGAAGTCATAATCAAGTCGACAGATTGCTCTTTGGCCTTTGAGTGCAGAAAATCTAGGCTGTCGCCTTGGTAGATTTGTCCGCGCTGGGTCTTGAAGTAAGACCGCAACCGTTCGCTGTTATAGATTGGCCGCTCCGTTCTGTCGGTGCTGGCTGCGTCTTGGTCGTGGTCGTCGATCTTGTTGTGTAGCTTGTGCAGATGACGTAGGTACTCGCTGATCGACTTGAGTCCCAGTGCCCGAGCAGTGGCCTCAATGTCGTCCCGCTCCTCGCTGGTCAAGCGTACGTTTGCGAAGCTATCTCGGGGTGTGGGAGATTTGGGGCGGGCCATAGTTTTTATCCAGAGTGGTTTCTGTCACACGGAAACCATGTTAACTGGAAAGTTTTCGTGTGACAAGAATTTTTCCTGCCCGGTCGATTGTGTCCAGTTGGCTTGCGGTCCGCTGGATGCAGAGCATCGCTGGATTTGATGCAACGAAGCCCAGCGGCTTGGATGCTACAGCTTAAAATGATCGACTTAACCACTTCCGGACCCTACCCATGTCAGCAGCATCCGAGATCATTGCCTCTCTTCAGGCGGTAGGTATTGAAGTGAGTGTGGTGGGCCCGAGAGCCGCCCAGGGGTCTATTGCAACTGTAGGTGGCCACCCTCGAGCGTTACGGCTCTATGCTTGGCAGGTGACAGATAATGGGCGGGCAACTGGTACAGCCCGACCTGCCGATGAGCGTCGCATACAGGCGATTGGCAGCCGGACGCAGCTAATTGATGCGTCTTCCGATCCAGAAACGGTGGTGCTTGGGTGGTGCGATGAATTCGGGCCGGAACCGCTAATCGTCGCTTTCAATCCGTACAGTGTTGCACGGCGGGTGAACGGGAAAATTGAGCGTAAGGTGGCATCTGGTGTCGAAGACGCAAGGGCGTCAGACAGTCAGCAGTTCCGCCAGGGGTTGCTCGACGAAGCGTCCGCCAACGGGATTGCGATAGGGCGCAACCAGCACGGAGAATACGTGGTCGCGATGAAGCCGGCGCGATTTTTCGATTACCTAAGTCACTACAAGCCAACATACCACCCGAGCGGTGATCTAGTTCCAGTTCCGGCCACAACCGGACGGTCGATGATAGATCTGGTTGCCGACGCCGAGCTTGAGGAAGCTGCTCCACTGGATGCGGCGGGCACTGATATCCCGCCAGCGTTTGATCCGGCAATGATTGAAGACGGCCGAGAACGAGTAGCTCGTGAGATAGCAATTCGGAGGGGACAGGCGGTTTTTCGTCGGCAGCTTCTGGAAGCCTATGGCTGCTGCGCCATGACAGGCTGTGCTGTGGAGGCTGCGTTGGAGGCTGCCCACATTGTTCCGTACCAAGGGCCTGGCACCAACCATCCTTCGAATGGCCTTCTGCTGCGCGCCGATCTGCATACGCTATTCGATCTTGGGGCATTGGCAGTAGATCCGGATACGCTTGAGATACTGGTTGCCTCACAGCTTGACGGGACGGAGTATGAGATGCTGAGAGGACAAATCCTGCGAGTGGCGCACGGAACCGTATTGCCAAGCAGTGACGCGCTGCGAATCCACAGGACGTTTGCCGAGATGTAATTAAGCCGTGAGGGCTTCGTGCTTTTTCAATTGATGTGAGTGGAATGGAGTATTCACCAGCAGAAGTACAGCGTCTGAAATTGGCCGAGAAACTCGCGAGCGAGGCAGAATCGTTGCATGCTACGGCAATCATCAGGCGTCTTAAAGTCACCGACTTCACCGTGACTAACGGGACGCTGTCGCTCGGTATCAGTTCACTTGCTTTGCCCCTGACTATCCCGTGTAATCAGCCAATGGTCTTTGGCACGGAAACCATCACGGCTATCGAATACTTCAGACGCGTAATCGAGCGCAACGATCTGATCGACACGGTCCTAATGCCTCGCGAAGGCGGGACGATCCCAATTAGATCGTTCTGGATTCGGATCGAGTACGTCGGCACGCCGCCGCCTGCTGGCAGCTACTCAAAAAAGGACGACGGCCTATTCGCCATGCGCGCCAAGTCGGGCGAGAAAGCAGAACGAGTCGTCACTCGGCTTCTCCGAGATGGTTTCGGGCATGTTTTTCCATCCGGCATGTGCGAGTCACCTGGCTATTTTGAAATCCGATATGCCGACAAGAAGAACAGAAAACCTGACAGGAAGTGCTTAGCATGCGGAATGACGATTGAGATAAAGAAACGCAACAAGGACGAGTATTTTCGCGTATCCCATAGTGCTGTGCGCCCGTTCTCATCGGAGAACAGTAGCGATGGCTGGCACGCCTTTGTGTTTCCCGATATGAAGGCACACTTCATACCAAATGTCGCCATCGCGCAAGCCCTGGCCCAGGGCAGGGTTACAACAGGGCAAGACCAGTACGACAGTTGGGCCGACATCGATCCGACCGCTGTCACCGAGGGCAATCCGCCCCACTGTCCCAGATCGATCTAGTTGCGTCGTCGTTTCACCATCCTGTCGCAGGCATCAGACGCGGGTACCAAGCTCCGCGAGTTGATTGGCCCGATGACTCCGAAGCGAGACGTCTGGCGAGTGCAAGCTTAGTCTTGTTCCGGGCCTTGCCCTTTAATTCATCGAATGCCTGCGACCGACCACTACGCGAGCTTGGCACCGACCTCCTCGCAGACGGTCTCAACAACTGACGCCACTTCGTGCAGGAAGGAATTGCGGTCCGGCGAGGGCGTCACGTCCGGAATCGGCGCTGCGCGTTCGTAGATGCGTTCGCCGATGATCGAGGCGCGCGCATAGCTGGAACCACGCCCAGACTGGTTGAACGCCGACTGCCATTCCGGCATCCGCTCGGCCCGAACGCGGCGGGTGGCAAGGTCTAGCGTCTTGGCGGACAAAGCATTGGCCAAGCCGTCAAAGACCTGTTGCTTGTGCGCGTCGTCAGTTGGCTCTGTGGGGTCCCACCGAAGCGGGTTCTGTAGCAGTACATACAGTCGATCCTGAAGCTGCTTACGGAGATCCGCGACCGGTTTGAGGTTGTCGTACTCGTCTCCGAGGCCCGGCGTGCCAAGGCGCCGGCTCAATGCCCAGATCCGCTTCCAGTGCTCCTTGCCCACGCCGGGCTTGTAGGCGAGACCCAGGCGCGGCCACCACGCATCGTGGAAGCTCTCGGCGGCGTTCTTGACGGCCAGGACGAGATTCATGCGGTCGTACACCGGCTTCGCGAGCACGGGCTCGGGCTTCTCGACGATGGCATCAATGGCGGTTAGTAGCGCCTGCAATTGACCAATGGTTCGCTTGTGGGCCTTCTTGGAGGCATCTAGGTCCTCGTCGATCCCGCCGACGAAGAAGCAGGCCTCCTTCAAGCGGCCGCGAAGCGCCCGTTCCGCGAATGGGCCAAGCTCCTCCCCAATCGAGGCGAGGACGTTCTCGGCGGAAGCTAGGACGTGCTGCTCCCGCTCTGCCGCGTTGCGCAGGTTATCGCCCTTGACCTCGTCGAAGTGCGTGAACACGAGCAGCAGCTTGCTCGAACTGCCCGAGGTGATCATCTCCTTCATGGCCGCAACCGGCGCGGCCTGCATCGGCTGGACAGCGTTATCGACGAGCACGATGGCATCGGTTGACTCGATACGACGTGTCAGCGAAGTCGAGATGGCGGCGACCGACTTGGGTGTGTGTCCCAGGCCTTCGCCATCGAGAAGCACAAGCTTGGGCTGCTGCCCACCGTTCCAAGCTGGCAGGAACTCACCTGACACGCGGACTCCGTTCACCAGCGGCGTCAGCAGTCGTCCGAAGCGTGGGGAGTGGTTACTGGAGAAGCGCGTGACTGTCTTGATGAAGGTCGCACGGTCGTCCGTCTCCCATGACCACGACTGCGGCCAGCCTTGCTTGTTGCGGCGTACCGTGCCATCGGTTAGCAGCGAAAAACGAAGCTCGACCTCGTCCATGAGTTCATCGCTGATGCGATGGAACTCATCGTCTTCCCGAAGTCGGCGATCAAGCTCCTCCTCGAACAGTTCGTCGACGACCCGCTGATCCTTCTCGTCGGTTGCACCCAGTTCGGTTTTCAGTTGATCGCCGTGGCGGGCCGCAACAGCGCGCAATGCTGTCAGCGTCTTCGTCAGCAATGCATTGGTGGCGTCTAGATCGATCACGCCGTCGGCAGCGATCTCCTCGATCAGATCAGTGGCGTCGTCCTCGTCATCTTCATCATCATCGTTTTCGGCTGCTTGAGGCCCGTTGCCGAGCACGTAGTTGAAGCGGAATCGTTGGTTCACATGCATCAGCAGCTTGCGCAGCACGTCATCGTCGCCATCGCCCCGGTACGCAGAGAGGACGGCTTCCGAGATGCATTCGTTCAGATGCTCACGGACTTCATCGATGGGAAAGAAGGTGACCACCGCCTTGTACGGGCCAGGCGCAAGCACAACCTCGGTCTCGTGCACCGTGGTCTTAGCCGTCGATGTCGACGGAAAGCGCTCGGTCTCCGGGTTCGTGCCGATCAACTGACGCAGCAACGTCGTCTTGCCGGCGCCAGTTGTTCCGAGAAGCAGCGCTCGCCGATAATCGGAATCCTTGGATGTCGGCAGGGGAATTATCGACTCGCGGATCGCGCCGAAGTCGTTCTGCTCTGGCTCCATGCCGTGATAGAAGATCTCCACGACTCGTCGGTGGAACCGCTTTTCGGCCTCGGCCTTGGCAGGCAGGCTCCAGAATGACTCGTCTGCCAGCAGCTGGTTGAGTTGATCCTTCAGATCGTTGGCTTCGGCTTCATCAGATGTTCCGAGCCCCTGACGGACCCGCAATCCGGGCTTGCCGGTGTTCGGATCGACCCGAACTGGATGGCGGAAGATTACCGCCCATGCACTCCTACCCTGCGACCGGCTAAGGGTTGCCGAGAAACGCTTTTCCATACCAACCTCCGTTGTTCAGTTGTTGTTCCGTGGCGCAGAATAGATGTGCTAGACCTTGATGTCAAGCACTTTCGGAACAACAAAGGAACAACGGTGTTATATCAACTGAGGTGGAATGGGTGCTGCACTGTGCGCAGCTTTTCGCCTGCGTTGCCCTCGAGGTAGCGAGGCTGGAGAAGGAAAACGGCCAAATCATCGAATTCAGGGACTCAAGGCTGATGTGTTACCATTCGCACCTGAAGGCGGGCGCGGGTTCGGTTCCGTGTTCCGCCACCAATTTCAAAAGCCCGAACTCGTTTCGGGCTTTTTCACGTCTGCACACAACGCCAGTTCTGGCGGGGCTTCTCGGATTTGCCTCGCGAGCGGCACCCCTCACATTTCCGCGTTTTTTGCCCTTTGCGGCCTCTCTGTTCTCTGTTTTTATCTGGTGGTCTCGCGAGCGTGCGCGAGGCCACTTCCTGTATTGATGCGGGTTTCAGGGCGACAGGTTGTGGTTGGAGACTGGTTACCTTCGGCGACCGAAAGATGAAATTGCGCCAAGTCGTCCTCTGGGGCAACGTCCGGCAGTCCTTGCGCTCAGCATGACGCTCAAGGGCTGCTCGACATCTGAAAGCTGCCAGACGGCCTAGTTCAGGTCGTCGGCCTGAACGGTCATTGGCATGATGCGCTCAATCGGGCAGCAATTCGCCGCTTATCTGCCGTTCAACCTTGAGAGGTCGCGAACGGCAGCTTTTCCATCCAGCGAACGCGTACTCTGTGCCCAATCCTGCCGTTCGCTGTTCTGGAGAACCAATGGCAGGTTTCTGATTGCTGCTGCCGTTCAGGGCAAGTGCTGAATGCCAATTGTTCGGTTGGCCTGAGGCCCTCAATCAGTCAGCAATCCGCGCTAGGATTCGTCATCCTCGTTGAGTTTTACGCACATTGCAGCAGGACGGCGTCCCGCTTTTCGACCATTTTCAATATGGCCAAGAGCACGACGCCGACAACCATCACCCCACCTGCCAGATAGAGACCAATCGAATAATTACCGAGGCGCGTCGCCAGCCACCCGACGATGGCCGGCCCGATGATCTGCGCCACGCCGTAGGAAAGTGTCATCTTGCTCATCATCTTAGCTGGTCGTGTTGGGTAGTAACGCCCGGCCATTGTCAGTACCAGACTGACCATACCGATAAAGGTGCCGCCAAAAAGGAGGGCACCGAACAGCGTGGGAATCAGCCCCCCCACAGCCACCGGCAGGATGATGCCGACAATCTGCAGCAGGGCAGCAAGGATCAGCGCGTTGATGTCACCGGTGTAACGAGCGATCAGATCCCAGTTAAAAGCAGCCGGCGCAGCAGCAAGCCCGATCGCCAGAAAAGCCAACCCACCTTGTCCTGCCAGCCCCGGCAGACCATTAACGATGGCGACAATGAAGGTCGCGCTGATCACGTAACCAAAGCCGGCGCAGAAATATGCCGCCATGAAGATACGTAGGAAAAGGGGGCTCGGCGGATTGTCGTGCATGGGCGCGCCGCTCTTTGTTACCGTACTCGTATCTGGTGCAGGTAACCAAGACAGTGCCGGCACAATGAGCAGGCAGGCGATGGCCGAAAATGCAAACCACTGTTGTCGCCAATCCAGCCAGTTCCCCATCAGCCAGACGGCCAAAGCACAGCCGGCAATCCCGAGGCCGATCCCAGAGAAATGGATACCGAGTTCTGGCCGCTGGTTGTGGCGGATCAACCAGTTGAGGATGAGGCCTGTACCAAGCAGCATCCCGGCCGCGCTAGACAGCCCGGCGATGAAGCGCGATGCCATCCAGAGCATCGGATCGGTGGTCAGCCCCATCATGACTGTACTCAGGATGGCAACGACCAGCCCGATCCGGTACAGCTTATCCTTGAGAACGAGGTTGCTGATTTGCGAGGCGATCAGTGCGCCGCTCAGATAGCCAGCGTAGTTGAGCGCGGCCAGCCAGCCTGCTTCGGCCAGTCCCAGACCGGCTTGCTGCTGCATGAGCGGCAGCAACGGTGTGTAAGCGAAACGGGCGACGCCGAAAGTCAGCAGCAAGCTAAAAATCCCTGCGCTCAACACCTGTAATCGTTCTCTCTGTGAGGTCATGAATGACTCCTTTTTTTGCTTGATATCCGAACAATAAACAGCGTAAAGTATCTACACAATTGATTTATTAAGAACTTAAAATTCCTTTTTTGAGATATCAATGGAACTCGTTGCCCTCCGAACATTCCAGGCCGTCGTTGAAGAAGGTGGGATTCTTGCCGCCTCGCGCAAGCTCAACACGGTTCAGTCAAACGTCACCGGCCGCATTCGCCGGCTAGAGGAAGAACTCGGCGCCGAGCTGTTCTTCCGCAAGGGGCGCGGGCTCGAACTCGCGCCTTCCGGCCGGGTCCTGCTCGACTACGCCCGCCGCATGCTCATGCTCGAACGGCAGACGGCAGCTGCAGTCCGTCAGGTCGGCGAAAGCACCGGCGAACTGCGCATCGGCGCCATGGAAACCTTCGCAGCCTTGCATCTGCCAAGTGCCCTCAAGGCCGTGCGAGCCACCCACCCTAGTCTAGAACTACGCATCTTCACCGACACGACAAGCACACTGACAGAGAAGGTGCTCGACCACAAACTCGACTGCGCGTTCGTCGCAGGTCCGGTCATCCACCCCAATTTGCAGTTTGACGAACTGGTCGTTGAGGAACTCGTACAGGTCCACGCCGCCGGCACTGATCCGGTCATGCTGCCGCTCATTCTGTTCCGCGAAGGCTGTGCCTATCGTACCCGCGCCGTTGCATGGCAACGTAAGCAAGGCCACGCCGTGGCTGACGCCATGGAATTCGGCACGCTAGAAGGCATACTTGGCTGCGTCGCCGTCGGACTGGGATGGACACTCATGCCTCGCCGTGTCGCAGAACAGTCCAGCCACGCCGCTGACCTCATCATCGAAACAGTGCCCGAAGAATTCAGCCTCATCCCGACCGGCATGATCTCGCTACGTGAAGTTCCGCCGATGGCGGCACTCAAGACACTGAGCGACGGAATCATTACATCGGCACAACGGAAGCGTTGAACAATTTCCCTCCCCTTATCGTGTACCAGTCGATGTGATACTGGTAGCGGAACATACCGCATTGGCGGGTACTGCACATCATATGTTCGGGAACTAGGCGCTGTGCAGAATCAAACTACTCGGCCAGTACTGTCAGTGGGGTGCTGTGTTACCAACGGCGGCAAGGCAGGTCAGCGGTCGTAGGCGAAGAATTCGGCTCGATTGACTGCTTGCCACTTCCAGCTATTTCTGGATTGTGCCCAATCCTGCAAGTCACACATTCAGGTTCTCAACGGCAGGTATCAGAGTAGATCAGTCGTACAACACGACCAGCGAATGACAGGCCTTTGGCTAATCTGGTAATTATATGGAATTTCAATGGTTGCTTTCCACAAAACTCCGGACACGCTCAGCCGACGTTCGCAGATGCATGAAATTTTCAATGGCAGCTATACAGCGAAAATTCCACCGCGTACTCCCGGCCACAACCGGCCGGTCATCTTCTCTCGACAACGGTCATTCAAGCGGCGGCTCCGCTCCGAAACCTGCCTGATAAGCTACTTCAGGTCGTCGGCCTAACCGGCCGTTCGACAGTCCGGCCGAGTCGGGCAGCACCTGGTCGGTAAGCGGCCCTTCAAACAAAGACTGCAGCGAACGGCTGCTTTCCGATCCGACGGGTACGTGCTTCCGACCCGTTGCTGTCATTCACAGCCTTCGAACGGAAAGACCGGAACCGGGCCCATTTCGGCCATTGCGCTATTGAAAACTCGAATCGACTTGAAACGAATTTATCTGGGCATATGATAAAAGCAAGGGAGCTTCTTGCGGATGGTGAGCCAGTTCCCAACAACTGAACGGGAGGAACATCATGAATGCACAAACCGTCCCAAACCCACTGCCATCAGTTAAGGAGTGTTGCCCAACCTCTACTCGCAAGCGCATTGAGTTCAAACACGCACTTCTAGTGGACGTTCGAGAACAAGAAGACTTTGGGAAACTTTCCTTAGACGTTCCTGACTTGCTGCATATCCCGCTGAGCGAATTCGAACGCCGCTTTTCCGAAGTCCCACGCGACCGCGAAGTGGTCATGGTCAGCACAGATGGCCGTGAAAGCTTGGTAGCCACTCAGCTTCTCATACGTGAAGGCTATACGGATGTACTGAATATGACTGACGGTATCGCAAAGTGGGTATTCAGGGGCTTCCCTTACAAAGGAAATCTGGGTGCGTTTTTAAGCTCGATACCCTCACGTAGTCCAGCTGACAGCCAAAGTGAGCCGACAAACTGACTCTAATCCCCAGTTTCTAACGATGTCAGCCGGCTCATGAACGAATCAAATCAGCCGACAACAAAAGCACCTCAATTTCTTCTGTAATGTCTTCCTGCCTTTGTGCGTTGTAGGCTAGACGAAGTTGAGCACAGTCTTCATCTAGTTTGTTCAAGGCACTATCCATATGGGCATGGCGCTGCTGGTTCTCCGCCATGAGCGAGCTGTAGAGCACTTCGTTGAGAGCTGCATAAAGGTAGTGACCCGTAAGGCCTGACAGGAATGCCTCGGGTGTGAGATTGAGGTCTGGGGCAAAAGCTGATGGCTTAGCCGGCGGAGGCAAATCCCGAAGCGGCAATAGGCGACGGCGTCGGATTTGTCCTGTTGCATGGCAGTGATATAGCGCAGAGACGCCCCAACCTTGCATCTGGTCATCAGCCAACATGCCATTCAGTTCTCGCGTCAGTCGGAGCAATACGCTGGCTAACTCGTCGGCGACGCTGGCACCGGGTAACGCATGCCATTTACACCACATGCTCCGGTGCTAGGGGGCATTCTTCGGGTGAATTGCCAACCTCTATCTGAATGGTGGTGTGATGGATATGAAATTGATGCTCAATATCCTCGGCGACCTTTTGGAGAAACTCATCGCCTGGGTGCCCGCTTGGGCAGACCAGATGCACCGTCAGGGCATTTTCCGTAGTGCTCATTCCCCAAACGTGGAGGTCATGCACCATGGTCACGTTTGGTAGCAAAGCCAAATAGGTTCTTAGCTCGTCAGTATTGATTGCCTCTGGAACGGCCTGTACGGCAAATTGGAAGGAATCACGGAGCAGGTCCCAAGTACCCCATGCAATCACGACAGCCAAGGCTAAGGTAACCAGGGGGTCGAGCCACTGCCATCCCGTGTAAAAGACGAGCACGCCTGCCAGTACAACCCCTAATGAAACGGCAGCATCAGCAGCCATATGCAAATAGGCGCCGCGCAGATTGAGGTCACTCTTGCTCCCGCTTCTAAACAGCCAAGCGGTGACACCATTGATGACGATGCCCAGCGAGGCTATGCTCGGCGGCTTGCTTGACCATTTCGGTCAGGGTTTTGCAGCGGGCGCAGCTCGGGCCCAGGACTTTGACTTCTTTCATGGTGGTCTCCTTATAGAACTGCGTTGAATATGTAGCCGACCATCAGAATGCCCAGGGCAACGACTCCCGCGAAGGTGGCAATCAGTTGTGGCTTCAAAGCTTTGCGCAAAATAATCATCTCAGGGGCTGAGAGGGCAATCACACTCATCATGAAGGCCAGTACGGTACCGAGGGCAGCGCCTTTGCCAATCAGCGCTTCAACAATCGGGATGATGCCGGCCGCGTTGGTGTACATCGGCACGCCGAGTACCACGGCAGCGGGTACCGCCCACCAGACATCCTTGCCCATAAAGGATGCCATGAAGTCCTCGGGGACATAGCCGTGAATGCCAGCACCAAGTGCGATACCAGCAACGACGTACGGCCATACCTTGGCGACGATTTCCCGAATGTGACCGAGGCCAGCCTCGCCACGTTCGACCCAGGTCATCGAACTACCTTCGTATTCTTGGTCCGCTCTGGCCTGGATAGCTTTTACCCAGTCTTCGAGATAACGCTCCATCTTCAGCTGCCCGATAACCAGGCCGGAAATGATGGCAACCAAGAGACCCAATCCCAAGTAGAGACCGGCAACTTTCCAGCCGAACATCCCAAACAGCAGTGCCAAGGCAACTTCATTGACCATGGGTGCCGAAATCAGGAACGAGAAGGTCACTCCCAGTGGGACTCCTGCCGACAGGAAGCCAATAAAGAGTGGCACAGCAGAGCAGGAGCAGAACGGCGTCACGATACCTAGTGAGGCGGCAAGAATGTTGCCGACACCCATACGCTTACCTGATAGCAGCGCTCGAGTTCGTTCAGGAGCGAAGAAGGTCTGAATAATACCCATCACGAAGACGATGCCGGTCAGAAGTAGCATGACCTTCGGGGTATCGAAGAGGAAGAAGTGGATGGCTTCACCTAACGCGGTGCTTCGGCTCAATCCAAGCAGGCCCAGCCCAAAATCGGCGAAATCCTCTAAGTGGATGTAGGCCGCAAACCAAATAATTGTTGCGGAGGTAACGCCGGCTGCCCACCGCAGGTTTTGGTTCGGGACGTTCGGATTAAGTGAGTTTTCGAGTTTCATTGCATGCTCTTTGTAAGTCTCTGTCACCACTGAAGACGTGGATGCCAGCCAAAGGATGCAGGTCTGCCGAAATTATTCTTCTTTGGGCCCGCGTGGCACGAAACAGCAAACCTGGCCAACTTCATCAAATCGTACTTGGCACGCAGATACCAGCTGTTCCCTAAGTCGCTTTCGAGCACGCTGGACCCGCGACTTGGCTGCAGGAAGCGTCAGTCCAATCCGGTCAGCAAAGTCCTGCTGCGACACGCCTTCGATGTCACATAGCGTTATTGCTTCGCGGTCCTCAAAGGAAAGTTCGGTAAGGACTCTCGGGATGCATTGAGATAGCGAATCGACTGGAGCGATTGGCTCCATATCTAGTATCGGAAGTAGAGAATCATCCAGCTCGACATCGTTCCTGGTCAGCCGATAGCGGTCGATTAGCAGGTGGCGGGCAACCTGAAACAGCCAGGCTCTCCGGTTGTCGATACCACAGAGACCATTTTGCAGACGCGTTGCTCGCAGGAAGACCTCTTGAACTACATCGTGAGCTTCGTGCGCATCCGGAATGCGATGAGCCACGAAGTGAAGTAATTCACTTCGATGCTCATCCCAGGCGTCGATAATGCATTTCATCAATGTTCACTTATGTTCCATCCAGGATGCAGTGTGCCGGAAATTTGTCTATTTCGTGTGGCAGCTTTCGTACAGCTTGCGGACTAATTTAATCAAATTCGTGAATGGCGGCTCCTGGCCGGTAACAGCCTGATGCCGCTTGGTTACTCGCTGAAGGGCTGCCACCGACCCAAAACAGCCCTTGGCCTAATCGGTCGGGGGATGTCAGCTTGTTGCCCGAAGCGGACATGGAAGGGCAATACCCGAAAGGTATTGATACCAAACAAATTAGATATTATCTGGACCAATGGTCATTGGTTAGCATCCTCTGGTTAGCTAAAGAGTTCATGTGTCGTACCTATCCCCGAGGATGAAAGCATGCCAGTTGCCCATATCAACGTCCTTAAAGGACACACGCGCCAACAACTCCGCCAAGTATTGGCAGACGTTTCGTCAGTGGTTATGAAAGTGCTACAAGCGCCTGCTGACCGCCTAGAAATTTGGATTACTGAAATTGACCCTGAACTTTGGGGAGTCTGCGGAGTGCCGGCAGAGGATGTCCTAAAAGAGAGCCCGATGAAAGACGTTGAGATGCCTTTTATCCAGATGGTGATTCTGGAGGGACGCACCAAGGAACAGCACCATGCGCTTATTGCACAAGTAACCGAAGCGGTTGGTAATGCGCTTGGAGCGGATAAGCAGCGTATCCGCATTCACATTTCGGAAACGAAACCCGACCTGTGGGGCATTGGTGGTGTTCCCGCAAGTGTGCGCCGAGCTGCTGAAATTCAGGCGCGAGCTTCTGCTTAAATTATCCCCATGCAGTTAGGGTTACGTCTTGAATATCTGGTATTGGGCCGGAAGCAGACATCATAGAGACCTTGCTGGCGGATTGCTGAGAGGCCGCAACTGGCCGGAGGCTGCCGTCTGCACCGCCGAGTGGGTCAGTTTAAAGTTGATGACCCGGGTCATTATTACAGTGTTGCTAACAATTTGCCCGCGATTGTAGAATGGCTGCTCAAAAAAACCGGCCGAGGAGACAAGCATGGCAACACTTTTTCTGGACGATCTCAGTGAAGGACAACGCTTTACCACACCCGGGCTAACGCTGACCGAGGCGGAGATCATCGACTTTGCGTGGCGCTATGACCCACAACCGTTTCATCTCGATACCCGGGCTGCAGCCGCCTCGCCTTACGGCGGGTTGATCGCCAGCGGGTTCCAGAGCCTGGCCCTGTGTTTCCGGCTGTTCATCCAGTCCGGCATCCTGGCGGAATCGAGCATGGGCTCGCCCGGCATTGACGAACTACGCTGGCTGGCGCCGGTTCGCCCCGGCGATACCCTGCATGGCCGGATCGAGGTGCTGTCGGTCAAGCCGTCTTCGTCAAAGCCGGATCGGGGCATCGCCCGCCTGCAGTACCAGGCGCTCAATCAGCGTGACGAGGTCGTGCTCGGCTTCATCGTCAATCACCTGCTCAAACGCCGCCTGGCAACCTGAAAAACGCGGCATTGGCCGATTTGGCCATTTTTCCGGGTTGACCGTCGCTGGCAGCGCTTACTGATAGCGTAGCGCCTCGATCGGGTCGAGTTGTGCTGCCTTGCGGGCGGGATACCAGCCGAAGAAGATGCCGACCGTGGCGGCAACAATAAAGGCGATCAGCGCGGCGCTGCCGGAAATGACGATGACCATGCCAGTGAAGGCGTTGATCGCCAGCGCGATGCCCAAGCCGAGCAGCAGGCCGAGCAGGCAACCGGCAAAGGAGATCATCACTGCTTCGAGCAGGAACTGGGTGAGGATGTCGCGCTCACGGGCGCCGATCGCCATGCGGATGCCGATTGCTGAAATTCAGGCGCGAGCTTCTGCTTAAATTATCCCCATGCAGTTAGGGTTACGTCTTGAATATCTGGTATTGGGCCGGAAGCAGACATCATAGAGACCTTGCTGG
>Ga0268298_10001145_pt1 | contig 32024 bp, 24 predicted proteins | sample WWTPWeurt_MetaG_FD_194462 | JGI IMG/M metagenome (GOLD analysis project Ga0268298, IMG submission 194462) | Activated sludge microbial communities from WWTP in Nijmegen, Gelderland, Netherland - WWTP Weurt | ecosystem: Engineered > WWTP > Aerobic digester > Activated sludge | place... | reverse complement strand
AGTAGAGGGGGAGGAGGAGGCCGCCAGGCCGACGACGGAGGACATGGAGGCCGACGGCTGCCCGGCGCCCTCGGCCCGCACCGAAGCGTGAGGACAGCACGGCTCGAGCGATCCAACGCCTGTCGCGAAGGACCGCAACGTGCCGATCCTCGTCGGTGCCGCGCTTCCCCGGGCGGCGTCGGACATGGGCAGTCTTGGCGTTATTCGCCCGAGCGGAACGTGCGTGGAAACACCGCCGCGTGGCCGCGTTCGCGGATGCGATAGCCCATCGCCGCGCGGCCGAAGGCGCCGTCGGTGCGGCCGGCTTCGCTCAGGAAGCCGCCGTCGAGCATGCGCTTGCGAAACGCGCTCTTGTCCAGCGGGCGACCCAGCACCACTTCATAGGCTGCTTGCAGCTCGGGCAGGGTGAAGGGCTCGGGCAGCAGGTAGGCCGGCAGCGAGGTGTACTCGACCTTGCCGCGCAGCCGCTCCAGCGCGGCGGCCAGCAGGGTGCCGTGGTCGAAGGCCAGGCGCTTGCGCAACGCGGCGTCGGCTGGATGCCACGCGCTCTCGGCGCTGGCACCCGAAGGTGGCTCGACCCAGGGGATCAGCGCGAAGTACACATGCGTGGCCGACCAGCCGCGCGGATCGCGATCGGCATCGCCCCAGCTGCCCAGTTGCTCGAGGTAGGGCGCGGCCACGCCGGTCTTCTCGCGCAGCTTGCGCAGCGCGCACGCCTCGAGCGAGCGGTCTTGCGCCACGTCGACGATGCCGCCCGGCAGGGCCCAGCGGCCGGGGTAGGGCTCGTCCGGGGTGGCGGCAGTGCCCGCCTCGCCAGGCCGCCTGGCCAGCAGCACCCACAGCTGCGACTGGTGCACGCTGAAGATGGCCAGGTCGACGGTGATCAGCGGGCGCGGCCACGCCCCGACCAGGGCCTGGTCGGGGCTCGCAAGCATCCTGGCGGCAGAGGCCACGGTCTTCGAAGGAGAGGCTGTTGACTTGGTCACGGATCGGATCCTGGTCAGGGAACAGGCGGCGCTTGACAGCCGGGACGTGAGTTGTACTATACAACCCTACACGAGTTGTACTGTACAACTCACAACGAAAGGATCCTTCCATGTTCGGCATCCGCTACATCAAGACCCAACCGACCACGCACCTGATGCAATTCCGCCGGGGTCGTCTGGTGCGCCAGGGCGCGGGCCTGTCGTTCTTCTATTTCGCGCCAGCCAGCACCCTGGTGGCGGTGCCGGTGGGCAGCCAGGATCGGGATTTCATGCTCGAGCTGGTGACGGCCGACTTCCAGGGCGTCACGGTGCAGGGCCAGGTCACCTACCGCGTGGGCGATCCGCAGCGCACTGCCGCGATGATGGACTTCTCGCTGGCCGCCAATGGCCAGGGGCATGCCAGCGAAGACCCTCGGCGGCTGCGCGACCGCGTGGTGACGCAGCTCGAGGTGATCATCCAGCAGGCGGTGCAGGCGCTGCCGCTGAAGGCGGCGTTGCGGGCCTCGGCCGCCATCGCCCGCGCCGCCCAGGACCAACTGGCCCATCAGGCCGAGATCCAGGCGCTGGGGCTCGAGATCCTGGGCCTTGCGGTGTCCACCATCAAGCCCACGCCCGACATCGCGCGGGCCCTGGAGGCCGAGGCGCGCGAGGCCAACCTGAAGGCCGCCGACGATGCGATCTACCAGCGCCGCATGGCGGCGGTGCAGAACGAGCGCTCGATCCGGCAGAACGAGCTCGACACCGAGGTGGCGGTGGAAGAGAAGCGGCGCCAGATCCAGGAGGCGCAGATGGACGCCCGGGCCGCGGTGCAGACGCGTGAGAACGCGCTGCGCGGCGACCAGATGGGCGCCGACATCGAGCTCGAGCAGCGTCGCCAGTCGCTGGTGCAGAGCCAGGCCGCCAACACCCGCGAGCTGGCCGAGGCCGAGGCGCATCGGGTCAAGGCGGTGATGGCAGCGCTGGAAGGGGCCGATGCACGGGTGGTGCAGGCGCTGGCGGCCGCGGGCATGCAGCCCGGCCAGCTGATCGCGCAGGCTTTCGGCGGGCTGGCCGAGCGCGCCGAGCGCATCGGCCAGCTCAACGTCTCACCCGAGCTTCTGGCCTCGCTGGCGGCACCTTCTGCCGCTCCGATGGTGCCGGCGGCGGCCCTGGCAGCGGCGCTGGCGCGCAAGGGGGCGGTGTGAACACCATGCCAACCCGCACGGGAACCGGCAGCACCTCCAGCCAACGGCGGGTGGTGCTGGTCACCCGCCGCACGCGGCTGGACGACCTGGTGCAGCGCCACCACACGCTGGGGCAGGCGCGCTTCTACCTCGAGCACCTGGGCGCCGACTTCGGCGACTACCTGGCCGAGAACGAAGCCTACCTGCGCAGCCTGCGCGAGGTGGTGCGCGCGCTGGAGGCCTGGGGTCGCTGGCAGATGGTCGACCGCAGCCTGCTGCCCAACGTGGTGTTCGACCCGACCGACATCGTCGTGGCGCTGGGGCAGGACGGCCTGGTGGCCAACACGATGAAGTATCTGCAGGGCCAGCCGGTCATCGGTCTGAATCCGGAACCCGAGCGCTGGGATGGCCTGCTGCTGCCGCATCGGCCCGGCGACCTGGGCGCGCTGTTGCCCGAGGTGGCCCTGGGCCGCACCGCCACCCGGGCGGTGACGATGGCCGAGGCCCGGCTGTCCGATGGCCAGGTGCTGCGAGCGGTGAACGACCTGTTCATCGGCCCGCGCACGCACACCTCGGCGCAGTATGAGCTGTGCTTCGATGGACGCCGCGAATGGCAATCGTCGTCCGGGCTGATCGTCTCCACCGGACTGGGTTCGACCGCCTGGCTGCGCAGCGTGGTCACCGGCTCGCTGGCCATTGCGGCCGCCTGGGGCCACCAGACGGCCACGACACAGGCCTACACGCCCTTGCCTTGGGACGCCGGTCAACTGGTGTTCGCGGTGCGCGAGCCGTTTCCGAGCCGCCGCTCGCAGGTCGGCCTGGTGTGCGGGCAGGTGGATGCGAAGCACCCGCTGGAGATCCGCTCCGGCATGCCCGAGCACGGGGTGATCTTCTCCGATGGCATCGAGGCCGACTTCCTGCGCTTCAACGCCGGGGTCAGCGCCCGGATCGGCGTGGCGGCAACGCAGGGCTGCCTGATATCTTCAGGATGAGCCATGGGCCGACGACGCACCGGCACTGGCGGCCATGATCCACCCCGAAGGGAACTCACCGATGGCACGCGCACCCGAAGCCGATCCGCCCACCCCGCCAAGCCACCGCCCGGCGGCCGTGCCGGCGTTCCCGTGGCCCGCCGGCCTTGCGCCTCGCTCCAGCGGCGCGGCAGCCGTCGCGGCCGCCTGCGCGGTGCTGCTGGCGGCGTGCTCGCCCCAGGGGCCCGCTGCGGGCGGCGATGCGACCCCCGCGGTGCAGCAGGCCCATGCCGCCGTGGCCAAGGCGGCCGATCTGTCGGATCCGGCCACATTCGCCGACGCCCGACGCGGCTTCATCGCCGCGCCCACCGGCCAGGTCAAGGACGCCGGCAACCAGGTGATCTGGGACTTTGACGCCTTCGCCTTCGTGCAGGGCGCCGCACCGCCCACCGTCAACCCGAGCCTGTGGCGCCAGGCCCTGCTGAACAACCAGGTCGGCCTGTTCAAGGTGGCCGACCGCATCTGGCAACTGCGCGGCTTCGACCTGGCCAACCTCACGCTGATCGAGGGCAAGACCGGCTGGATCGTGGTGGACACGCTCACCGCCCGGGAGACGTCCGCGGCGGCGATGGCCTTTGCGCGTCAGCACCTGGGCCACAAGCCGGTGTCGGGCGTGATCTTCACCCACAGTCATGTGGACCACTTCGGCGGTGCGCTGGGCGTGATCCCGGCCGAAGAGGCCAGGGCGCGCCAGGTGCCGGTGGTGGCACCGGCGGGCTTCCTGGACGAGGCCACCAGCGAGAACGTGATGATGGGCGTGGCCATGGGCCGCCGCGCGATGTTCATGTACGGCAGCCGGCTGCCGCGCGATGCCAAGGGCACGGTGGACACCGGCCTGGGCAAGGCAGTGGCCTTCGGTCAGGTGGGCCTGCTCGCGCCCACGCAGGTGATCGACCAGCCGCGGCAGGAGCTGGTGATCGATGGCCTGCGCTTCGTGTTCCACAACGTGCCGGGCAGCGAGGCGCCGTCGGAGTTCGTGTTCGAGATCCCCGAGCTCAAGGCCTTCTGCGGGGCCGAGATGATGAGCCACACGCTGCACAACCTGTACACCCTGCGCGGGGCCAAGGTGCGCGATGCGCTGAAGTGGGCGGGCTACCTGGACGACTCGCTGCAGTACACCGCGCAGGCCGAGGTGATCTTCAACCAGCACCACTGGCCGGTGTGGGGCGCCGAACGGATCCGCGGGTTCATCACCCGGCAGCGCGACACCTACAAGTACATTCACGACCAGACCGTGCGCCTGATGAACGCCGGCCTCACCTCGTCCGAGATCGCCGAGACCCTGCAGCTGCCGGCCAGCCTGCACAACCACCTCAACGTTCGAGGCTACTACGGCACGGTGCGCCACAACGCCAGGGCGGTGTACCAGCACTACCTGGGTTGGTTCGATGCCCACCCGGCCAACCTGGATGCGCTGCCGCCAGTGGAGGCCGGCCGGCGCTACGTCGAGCTGGCCGGCGGAGCCGACGCGCTGGTGGCCGCGGCGCGCAAGGCCTATGACGCGGGCGACTTCCGCTGGGCGGCCGAGTTGCTCAAGCACGCGGTGCACGCCGACGGCAAGAACACCGCCGCGCGCGAGCTGATGGCCCGGAGCTTCGAGCAGATGGGCTACCTGGCCGAGTCGGCGCCTTGGCGCAACTTCTACCTCACCGGCGCGCTGGAGCTGCGCCAGGGCCCACCCGAGAAGGGCATTCCGCGCGACATCCTGGTGGACATGCTGCAGCACACGCCGATCGAGCGCTTCCTCGAGGCCATGGCCGCCTCGCTCAACGGCCCCAAGGCGGCCGATGTCACGCTCGCCATCAACCTGGTCTTCAGCGACCTGAACCAGAGCTTCGTGCTGCGCGTCGAGAACGGCGTGATGCACTTTCGCCGGCAGGCGCCGGCGGCCGACGCGAATGCCACCTTGACGCTGACCAAGGCCTTCTTCCTGAAGATGATGACCGGCCAGGCCGGCGCGCAGGCGCTGCTGACCTCCAGTGAGACCAGGATCGGCGGCAGCACCATCGACCTGGCGCGCTTCTTCGCGCTGCTGGACAAGCCCACCGGCACCTTCCCGATCGTCACCCGCTGAGGCGCGGGCGGACGGCCCTGCCGGGCGCGAGGGTCACGAGCCGGCTGGCCGCGAGGCCGCCCGGCCGGCCTTGAAGGCGATGCAGGGGTCGGCGCGGGCGGCCGGCTCGGTGTGCACCACGGCATCGAACTGCCCTGGCGCCAGGGGGCCGTCGTCGCGTTCCAGCAGGCCCACCACGAACACCCGGCTCGCCTCGGCCGTCAGCCACCGGGGCACGCCGATGTCGCGCCGCACGTGGCCGTCGCCGGCCAGCAGCACGATGCCCTGGCCGCCGTGCTGGCGCAGCACCTGGGCCATCACCGCATCGCGGGCCAGCTGGGCGCGGGCCATGCGTGGCCACACGCTGGCGGGCAGGGCACCGCAGTGGCCGGCATCGATCTGCCGCTCATGCGTGGCCTGCCAGTCGGCGGGCACCGGACGATCCAGCCCCAGCGCGGCTTGGGCCGCCGGGTCGAACACCGCGGCATAGCCGTTGCGCACGATGCGGGTGGTGTCGCTGTTCGAGAGGTTGGCGGCCACCAGCGGCAGCCCATGCCGCAACGCCAGTTCGACGTAGGGCCTGTAGGCCGGCCAGTTCCAGCCGGCGCCGGCACGGGCGGGTGGCGGCGAGGCCTGCGCGATCAGGTGGTCGGCGTCGAGCGGACGCTCGGCGCGGGCGCGGTCGATCTCGGCCTGTCGCTCGCGGTCGAACTGCTCCATCGCGATGGCCGGTCGCCAGCCCGCGGCGATGGCCCGCTCGAGCACCTCCAGCCGGTGTCGGTGATGTCGATCGTTGTCGTGCACCTCGCCCAGCAGCACGATGGCGTCGCCACGCAGCCGGGCTTCCCAGTCGGCCGGCGGCAAGGGGGCCGCGCAGGCTGCCAGCAGCGCCGTGGCCGCCGCCACGCGGGCCAGCATGCGGACGAGGCCGCCCGGGCGGGCCCTTCCGGGGCGAAGGGGCATCGGGGCCGCAGGGCGGCTGGCCACGGCGGTCATCCGGCGGCTCCGTGGCCGAAGACCTGGCGCGCGAAGCTCGGGTAGGGGTCGGCGATCTGCCGGGCCACCGGGCCGCGCAGCAGCGCCAGGCGGCTCGCCTGCGGGCCCAGCGTGGTGGGCACCGTCTCCGGCAGGTCGAAGTCGAAGCCGGTCTGGTCGTGCACCTCTTCCAGGGTGTGGCCCGGGTGGATGGACCGCAGCCGGAAGCGACCCGGGTCGCGCTGGAAGTCGAACAGGCACAGGTTGGTGATCAGCGCGATCGGGCCGCCGGGCCGATGCACCCCGGGCGCGGAGGTGCCGGGTGCGCTGATGAAGTCCACCTGCTCGACCAGCGTGCGCCGGGTGTGCTCCCAGCGGAACAGGATCACCCGCGGCACCACGAAGTACAGGTAGGCCGAGCCGAACGAGCCGGACCAGCGCACCCGGGTCTCGGGGTACTCGCCGGTGCCCACCAGGTTGATGTTGCCGTGGCCATCGAGCTGTCCGCCGCTGAGGAAGAAGGCATCGATGCCGCCCCGGCCGGCCAGGTCGAACAGTTCGGCGCCGCCGTTGGTCCAGCGGTGCGTGCGGCTGCCGAGGATCGACACGCGCATCGCCGGGACGGCCGCGCCGGCGCCGGGCGTCGCGGCGGCTGCCGTCCCGCCCGGCTGGACGCTCAGTTCGCGTGCCAGCAGCGCCCCGGCGCCGGGGATCGGCGAGAGCATGCCCACCGCCACATGGCGCACACCGGCCAGCAGGTCGGCGATGACGCTGGCGTACAGCTCCTCGGGCTGCAGGGCTCGGGCGTCGTCGGTCACCGGGTGGTCCTCACAGGGCATGCGCCGCGGCGGGCAGCCCCTGGGCCCGCAGGTAGTCGGCCAGGCCCTCGTCGCTCTGCGCCGCCTCCTGGTAGCGACGCACGGCCTGCAGGTCGGTGCGGCCGTCGATGCCCATCGGCCAGCTGCCGCCGGGCACCACCGCCAGCGCATCGATGCAGCTGGCCGGGATCACCCCGGCGGCCGTCACCTCGTCGTCGAAGAAGCTGCCCGGCACGCGCGCCTCGACGGTGACCAACACCCGGTCGGCGGCATGGGCGGCCAGCAGGCGGTCGCGGTCGCGGCCGATCCACACATTGCCCTCGGCATCGGCCTTGGCGGCATGGAAGATCGCCACATCGGCATTGATCGCGGGCAGCACCACGATCGGGTCGCCGACCGCGAACGGGTTGTCGATGGTGCGCCAGTCGCTGCGGTGGCGCAGCAGGTCGCTGCCGATCAGGCCGCGCAACGGCGCGAAGGGCTGCCCCTTGGCGCCTGCCTGCAGGGCGGCATAGACGGCGGGGCAGGTGGCGTCCAGCACCCGCAGCCGCCCGGACTTCACGGCGCGGGTGAAGCAGGGTGCGGCGCCCAGTTCGTGCAGCGAGATGCCCGAGGTCTCGACCGAGTCGACGCAGCCCGCGCCGATCAGCAGATCCACCATCATGCCGCTGGCCGGGTAGGCCGCAGTGGGCAGCGTGATCAGGTGCAGGCCGCGAGCGCCGCGGCGGATCAGGGCCAGGGCCAGCGCCATCGGCACGTCGGGCTCGTCGCCCTTGTGCACGGTGACGCTGGCGCCATCGGGCACCCATGCCGCGAGCGCGTCCACAGGCAGGGCGAGGGCGTCGGTCATCACAGGGTCTCCGGGGCTCGGCGATTCGGCTCGATTGTGACCGCCACCCGCGCGCCCGGTGCCGAGCCCGACAAGCAGCCGCACGGCAGGCTTCAGTCCGGCCCCGAGCGGCCGATAACGAGGGTTGGACCGTTCCACCACCAGAGGCATCCCATGGACTCCATCAGCTCCGCCACCGTGGCCAATGCCTCGGCAGCCGAATCCGGGACGGTGCAGGCGGTGGCCGCGGTGTCGGTGATGAAGCAGGCGATGCGCCTGCAATCCGATGCCACGCTGCAACTGCTGGACTCGCTGCCCCAGGTGCCCCACGTGCCACTGGCCACCTCCGGCCCGCTGGGCACCCGGGTGAACACCTTCGCCTGATCGCCGGCCACCCCTGCGCGACACCGACCCGCCCGGGGTCGACCAGGACTAAGATCAGTCCATCGCCGCGGCCTCTGCACGTCCGACCTGATCGCTGACCCCGACGCTTGCATCGCCGGTTCAACGCTCGACCCGTGCATCGGTGGTGCGGCGGTGCGATGTGAAAGGATGCGTCATGGCCATCGATCGGCTCCCCTTCCTGGCCGGCATCGATGGGGGCAAGGCCTGGCCCCGCGACGATCTTCTGTGCTGGCTGGATGCCCTCACCTGGCTGCCCCTGGACCGCACCGCCTGGCATGAGGCCGCGCCGCTGGCCGAGGCCCTGTGCGTGGCCGGCGAGGAAGACGAGCAGGTGCTGGCGGTGCTGGCGCGGGTGCCGCTGCGACGCGTGCGCGAATGGCTGCGCGCCCAGGCCAACGGGCCGCGCGGCGAAGCCACGCTGCGGGCCGCACTGGCCTTGGCCACCCAGCACGATGCCGAAGGCGTGCCGGCCCTGATGCAGGACTTCCTTCAGGCGCCGAGCCCGCGTGTGGCCCAGGGCCTGGCGATGGTGTTGCAGCCCCAGGCGGGCCTGCCGGCCCAGGTGCTGTCGGCTGGCGTGCGCAGCCAGGATCCTTCCACGGTGTTCTGGACGGCCGTGGCCCAGGCCCGGCTGGCGGGGTCCGGTGAGGACGCCGAGGCCTTCGCCGCGCTGGATCGCCTGTGGCGGGCCGCGGTGGTCGACGGCGATGTGCCGGGATTCGACTTCGCCGATCCGCACGTGGGCGAGCAACAGCTGGCGACGGCGCGTCCGCTGCCCTCGGCGGCGCGCGACTGGCTGCTGGCGCGTGCCCGCCGACAGCCCGATGCGGTGCGCTCGTCGCGCGGCCTCGGTTGCCTGCTGGCAGGCCTGACCGGCGCATACGACCTGGATGGCGAGCCCCGGCCTGACGGCGGCGACGACTCGGCCCTGCAGGCCCGCGCCGCCGCCCGGCACGCATCGGCAGAGCGCGACCTGAACCCGTCGCCGGCGCAGCTGAAGACACTGCTCGACCGGCTCTGGCGCGGCGTGCCGCTGAAGGTGCCGGACGACGATCTCGGCACCCTGACGCGCCTCGAACCGGCGCCGGCGGCGCAGTTGATGCAGGCCTGCATCGATCGCATCCTGGCGCTGGCCAGTGCCGTGTCGCCGGACGACACGCCCACCGCGCCAACCTGGATGCTGGGCAATGCATGGGTCGGTCTGGCGCAGTTGTGGCCCGAGCCGCTGCCCTTGAACCTGCTGCCGATCATTGATGATCCCCGCACGGCCAGGATGCCGCGCAGGCAGCTGGCCTGGCTGCTGGGGCGTGTCGGCGACGAGGCGCTGCTGGCGCAACTGGGCCCCGCGGTGTCGAGTGCCACGCCGGCCCGGCGGCGTGAGCGGCTGGGCTGGCTGCGCGACATCGCCATGGCCCGGCGAGGCGGCCCGCCGCTGCTGGGCGGCGGTGCCGCGCCTGTGCTGCCGCCGGTGGTGACCGAGTGGGCCGATGGGTCGGCGGCTGCCCCAGCGCCACGACGTCGCGGCCCGACGCCGCGGCGCGCCCGCCACGATTCGGGGGCGCGCCGCCGAACGGTGAGCGAGGCACTCGACGCGATGGAAGAGGCCGACGACGGCGTCGACGGCGACGACGGCGAGGCTGCCCCGCCGACCAAGTCCATCGAGCCCGATGCGGTTCGAGTGCAGGACGAGCGTGCAGCGGCCGATCCGCAGGCCCGCCACCTCGGCCCACCTCCGCAAGTCAAGCAGTTCTACTTTGCGCTGCGCGGCGACCAGGCCCGCCGCGATGCGATCTGTGCCGGCACCGACGCGACGCTGGTGTTCGACCATGCGGTGCCGATCGCCGACGCGCTGGCCCGGGTGTCGCATGAGGGCCTCGAGAAGGCCCGCACCAGTGATCGCAAGATCATGCTGATGCTGGCGGCCTACGGGTCGCTCGAACTCACCGATGCCTGCACCGACGTGGCCGAGTTCGAGCACGGCGCGCTGCGCCGACCGCTCGAGTTCGGCCTGCATGCCGGCATGGCCGATGCGCCGGGCGGGCCGCGCAGCGGCGTGCATGTGGACTTCATCGTCGGCGGCAGCGTCGTGCACCAGATGGACCTCGGGATCCGGGTCGTGCGCGACGCGGCGGCGTTGCAGCGTCACCTGAGCCAGCCGGGTGCGGACACCACCGCGCCGGCCGATCTGCTGGCCGACGCGGCCCGGGCCACGGCCCGGCGCCAGCACCAGCTCTGCCTGACGCTGGGCCTGCGCGAGGGCGCGCTGAGCATCATGGCCACGCGGTGGGTCGATGGCGAGCCCACCGGAGCCCCCGCGCGGCCGTTCCGCCACCCCGTGCTCGACCGCGCCTCGCTCAACGCACTGATCGACCTGCTGCGCACCGATCTGCAGCCGTGCTACACGGCCGAGGTGTGGAAGACCTTCGACGGCCAGAGGCAGGCGCAAGGGGAGCCACGCGAGGTGGCGATCGGCCTGCGCCGCTCGGTGGCGGCGGTGGCCGAGGCCGGCGCACGCCTGAACCATGCCCTGCGCGAGGGCTGCCCCGAGATGGCGGCCCTGCTCGACGAGATCGAGGCCCTGCCGGACGGATCGATCCTCACCGTCACCACCCAGGAGGTGTTCCTGCCCTGGGAACTGCTCTATCCGCACCCCTGGAACCGCGACTTCACCCCGAAGCAGAAGGCGGCTCATCCGGTGCGACCCGAGGCGTTCTGGGGCGCACGGCTGGCCATCGAGACCCTGCAGCAGCGCGGCGCGGCGCAGGTGCAGCAGCTCATCGAGCGGCAGTGCCGCCAGCCGGCCCGGGTGGCGATCAACCTCGATCCGGGCATTGCCGCCGCGGCGGCGCCGGCCGACGAGCAGCCGGTGACGGCGCATCGGCGCTGGGCCGATCGACTGCGCCAGCACCAGCAGCTCGAGGGCTGGCACGACGACTGCGGCGCGATGCGCCAGGTGCTGCAGGATGGCGACTGCGAGGCCACGCTGTTCTACATCTACTGCCATGGCGCTGCGGCCCAGAGCGGCATGGACGAGAAGCTGGTGCTCGCCGCAGGCTGCGAGCTCGATCCCGGGCTGGTGGTGGAGGGGGGGCCCTACCCCTCGGCGCCGCTGGTCATCCTCAACGCCTGCGAGACCGGCCAGCACTCGCCGCTGGCCTTCGGCAACTTCCTGGCGGCCTTCCGCCAGCGCGGCGCACTGGGCCTGATCGCCGCCACGGCGCCGGTGCCCATCGTGTTCGGCGCGCACTTCGGCATGCAACTGGCCGAGCAATGCCTGCAGCGGACCGGCTCGCTGGCGCAGATGCTGTACCGCTTGCGCCGCGAGCACCTGCTCGAACGCGGCAACCCGGTGCCGATGTTCTATTCGTTGCAGTGCCAGGTGACGTATCCGCAGGCGCCTGCGGATGCGGCCGGCGCGCCATCCCCCGCCGCTCGCGCGGCCCCACCGTAGGAGTCGATCCATGAGCACCGAGCCCATCGTCCTGATCCTCAGCGACCTGCATGTCGGCGGCGGTGCCGCCGATCCGGGCGACGACCATGTGGGCCAGGGGCGCCCGCTGGCCGAGTTCATCCGCCAGCAGATGCAGCAGGCCACGCCCGGGCAGCCCCTGGAGCTGATCTTCAACGGCGACTTCCTCGAGTTCGCTCAGACCCGGCAAGACGCCTTCTCGCTGGTCGATGCCGAGTGCTGGTGCACCGAGGCCGAGTCGATGGTCAAGCTCGAGGCCATCCTGGCCGGGCACCCGGAGATCTTCTCCGCGCTGGCGGCCTTTGCGCAGGCCGGCCACCGGGTGACGCTGGTGGCGGGCAACCATGACGTGGACCTGTACTGGCCCGCGGTGCGCGAGCGCCTGGCCGAGGTGATCGGCCCCACGCTGGCCTTCGAGCTGGGCCAGGAGTGGATCGAGCGCTTCGACGGTGGCCTGCAGATCGCCCACGGGCACCAGAGCGACTCGGCCAACGCCTTCAAGCACTGGGAGCGGCCGATCCGCACGCTGGAGTTCGGCATCGAGCGGCTCGAGATGTGCCCGGGCACGCTGTTCATGGTGAAGTTCGTCAATGCGCTCGAGGCCAAGTACCCGTTCGCCGACAACCTGCTGCCGCTGACCAAGCTGGCCTCGGTGCTGGTGCGCGAGGACGACCAGGGTCTCTCGACCATCGGCTGGGCCATGCTGAGGTTCTTCGGCTCGGCCTCCCTGGGTACGCTGACGGCGGCCCAGATGGCCAAGGCCGGCCACTGGCCGCACCTGGCCGAGGTGCAGGGTGATGCATCAAGGCAAGCCGAGATCGCCGCCGCCCTGGGCGAGCTGTCGCCTGCCCCGGCGGTGGCGGCGCGCTGGTGCGGTCCGGCCTCTGCCGACGGCATCAGCGGCGAGTTGCTGGCCGAGGCCATGGTGGCGCTGCTCGGGCGCATCCCCGACGCCCGCTGGCATGCGCTGTTCGATCTGCGCGGCAGCCCGGTGACGCTGGGCGCGGGCGATGGCGTCACCCTGGGCGCGATGGGGCGCGCGCTGTTCGCCAACGACAAGGAGAACCTGCGCAAGGTGGCGCAGGGCCGCGTGGATGCCACCGGCGCCAGCGTCGTGGTCATGGGCCACACCCACCAGCCCGACAAGTGGACGCTGGAGGACGGCCTGTACTTCAACCCCGGCAGCTGGACGCGTTACCTCGAGCTGGCGCCGGGCCAGGAGGTGCACATGGCCGACCTGGTGGATGAGTCGCGCTTTCCGTACCAGCTCAACTACGTGCGGGTGGCCCGCCGCGCCGATGGCCGCCTCGATGCGGCCATGACCACCTTCGCCGAGCAGCCCGGCCGGGATTGAGCGGCCCGCTGGCGGCGGTGACGGGGCCCGGATCGGGGGTCCTGGGCACCGCCCTGCCATGCAGATGGTGCCGGCCCGGCCACAATCGCACCGATCGAGGAGGTGCAGGACATGGCGGACACCGTTGGCGCAGACGTACTGGTGATCGGCGGCGGCCTGGCCGGGCTGGTCACCGCGATCGAGTGCCTGCGCGCCGGCCGGCGCGTGATCCTGGTCGACCGCGACACCCGCGAGCGGCTGGGTGGGCTGGCACTGTGGGCCTTTGGCGGCATGGCGCTGGTGGATACGCCGCTGCAACGCAAGATGAAGCTGCGCGATTCGCCCGAGATCGCGCTGGCCGACTGGATCCGCTTCGGTGAACTGGCCGAGGACGACGCCCTGCCTCGCCAATGGGCGGCGCACTACTGCGAGCGGGTGACGCCGCAGGTGCACGACTGGCTGATCGCCGAGGGCATCACCTTCATGCCGGCGGTGAACTGGGTCGAGCGCGGCCTGAACGGCGACGGCAACACGCTGCCGCGCTACCACATCGTCTATGGCACTTCGCGCCACCTCACGCGGGTGATGATCGAACGCCTGCAGCAGGCCGACGCGGCAGCCGGGGGTGGGCGGCTCACGCTGTTGACGCAGCACCGCGTCACCGGTCTCGAAACCACGCAGGGCCGCGTCAGCGGCGCCGTCGCGGTGGACGAGGCCCGTGGCGCCACGCTGCGGCTGGCCGCCGACGTGGTGGTGCTGGCCACCGGGGGCCTCAACGGCAGCCACGAGGAGACGCGCCGCAACTGGCCGGCCCACCGGCCGTTGCCGGCCACCCTGCTCAACGGCGCCCACCCCTTCGCCGATGGCCGGCTGCACCACGCCGCGGCCGAACTCGGCGCACGCATCACCCATGCCGGCGAGATGTGGAACTACGCCGCGGGCTTTCCGCACCCGCAGCCGCACTTCGAGGGCCATGGGCTGTCCGCCATCCCGTGCAAGAGCGCGCTGTGGCTCGACCACACCGGCCGGCGCATCGGGCCGCAGCCGCTGGTCACCGGCTTCGACACCCACGAGCTGTGCCAGCGCGTGGCGGCACTGCCGAAGCCCTGGACCTGGCACCTGCTCAACTGGCGCATCGCCGCCAAGGAGTTCGCCATCTCGGGCAGCGAGCACAACCAGCGCATCCGCGACCGGCAGTTGCTGTGGTTCCTGAAGGAGACGCTGCTGGGCAACCACCGCCTGGTGCGCCAGATGGTGGCCGAGAGCCGGCATGTGCTGGTCGACGACTCGCTGGCCGGCCTGGCCGCGAAGATGAACGCGCTGGCCGGCACCGACGACGTTCGAGCCGAGGTGCTGCAGCGAACGGCCGATGCCTTCGACGCCAACTTCGCCCGCGGCGACTCGCTGCACAACGACGACCAGATCCGCCGCATCCTGCATGCGCGGCAGTGGGGCCCCGACCGGCTGCGCACCTGCAAGCCCGCGCCGCTGCAGCAGCGCGGCGCGGGCCCGTTCATCGCCATCCAGATGCAGCTCATCACCCGCAAGAGCCTGGGCGGGCTGCGCACCGACCTGCACAGCCGCGTGCTCGATGCCGCCGACCAGCCCATCGAGGGCCTCTACAGCGTGGGCGAGGCGGCTGGCTTCGGCGGTGGCGGGGCCTGCGGCAAGCGCTCGCTCGAAGGCACCTTCCTGCCCGGCTGCGTGCTCACCGCCCGCAATGCCGCCCGCCACATCAACCATTGACACAAGGCGCATGACGGCGCCCCACGCATCCCCCAAGGAGACACCATGAAGAAGACCGGCGCCTGGCTGGCCCGCCACGCCCTCGAGCAGCTGGGCGTGCGCTACACCTTCGGCATTCCCGGGGTGCAGAACACCGAGCTGTACGACGAGCTCAACAGTTCGGAGACGATCACGCCGATGCTGGTCGGCCACGAAGGCGGCGGCGCCTTCATGGCCGACGGCCTGTCGCGGCTGGGCGACAGCGTGGGCACGCTGGTGGTGGTGCCCGCCGCCGGCCTGACGCACGCGGCCAGCGGCATCGGCGAGGCCTACCTGGACGGCGTGCCGATGCTGGTGATCTGCGGCGGCGTGCGCACCGACATCCCCTACCGCTACCAGCTGCACCAGATGGACCTGCATGCCTTCATGAAGGGCATCACCAAGGCCACCTGGCACATCGAGCGGCACGTCGACATCGTGCCGACGATCTTCGAGGCCTATCGCGTGGCCACCGGCGGCGAGCCGGGGCCGGTGTTCATCGAGCTGCCGGTGAACCTGCAGTTGTTCCCCGAGGAGGTGGGCGAGCTGCCGCGCTTCGAGCCCGCGCCGCGGCCCGCACCGGCCGACGCGGCCTCGATCGAGGCCGCGGTGGCGCTGCTGAAGAATGCCCGCCGGCCGGGCCTGTTCGTCGGTTGGGGCGCGCGCGACGCGCTGGCCGCGGTGACCGCCATCGCCGAGCACCTGCAGGCACCGGTGGCCACCACGCTGCAGGGCTTCTCGGTGTTCCCGGCCGGCCACCCGCTGCACTGCGGCTTCAGCTTCGGGCCGCATGCGGTGCCGGCGGCGCGCAATGCCTTTGCCGATTGCGACGTGCTGCTGGCCGTGGGCACGCGCTTCGCCGAGATCGCCACCGGCAGCTTCGGTGCGCCGGTGCCGGGCACGCTGATCCATGTCGACATCAACCCCGCCGCGCTGAACGCCAACTACCCGACCCGGGTGGCCATCGCCGGCGACGCCACGGTGGTGCTGCCGCAACTGGCGCAGGCGCTGCGGGCCGCCGGCCCGGCCCGGCCCGACGATGCCGCGCTGAAGGCCCGCATCGCCGCCGACAAGGCCGCCTACCGCCAGAGCTGGTACGACCATCGCGGCAACGGCCGTGTCAACCCGGCGCGCTTCTTCGATGCGCTGCGCGCCGCCAACCCGCCCGAGGCGGTGACGGTGGTCGACGACGGCAACCACACCTACCTTACCGCCGAGCTGTACCCCGTGCTCGGCGCCAAGACCGCCATCGTGCCCACCGATTTCAACGCCATGGGCTACTCGGTGCCGGCGGCCATCGGCGCCAAGCTGGCGCGGCCGCAGGCGCCGGTGAACTGCATCGTCGGCGACGGGTGCTTCCGCATGACCTGCATGGAGATCGTCACCGCCACGCAGTACGGGTTGGGCGTCGTCTACTACGTGTTCGCCGACGGCGAACTCTCGCAGATCGCCCAGGCGCAGGAGATCCCGTACAACCGCAAGCCCTGCGCGGTGCTGCACCCGGTGGCGCTGGACGGCGTGGCCCGGGCCGTGGGCGCGCAATACCTGAAGATCGACTCGGATGCCGATTGCCAACGCCAGATCGACGCGGCCAATGCCGCCGCCCGTCAGGGCCGGCCGGTGATCGTCGAGGTGGCGGTGGACTACACCAAGCGCACCGCCTTCACCGAGGGCGTGGTCAAGACCAACTTCCAGCGCTTCACGCTGGCGCAGAAGGCGCGCGCCATCGGCCGCGCGGTGTACCGCAAGATCACCGACTGAGCCGCGGGGCTCAGCGCCCCAGCACCGACTGGCGCAGCGTGGCCAGCACGGCGCGAAGCTCGTCGATGCCGATCTGCCCCGGGGCCGAGCTCGACTTGCCCACCGCGAAAGTGGCGGCCGAGCCATAGATCCAGCCCATCAGGCGGCTGGTCGATCCCACCCCGCCCATCGACATGCTGATCAGCGGGATCGTCAGCTCGCGCCGGGCCTGCAGCGTGGCGCCCAACAGCGTCAGCACGTCGGCCGGGTCCTGCGGCATCACCGCCACCTTGCCCACGTCGGCACCCAGCGCCTGGGCCTGCGTGAAGCGGTCCTGCAGCTCCGCCGCCGGCGGCGTGCGCTGGAAGTTGTGGTACGACATCACCATCGCGATGCCGTGCTCGCGCGAGACGCGGCGCAGCTGCGCCAGGTCATCCGGCGCGTTGGAGAGCTCGTAGTCGATCAGCTCGACGCAGCGGGCGCGGCAGGCGGCCTCGTACATGGCGACCACGGCCGGCTCGCCGATGGCCAGCGGCTGCCCGCCCTCGGTGGCGTTGCGGCGCGTCAGCAGCACCGGGATGCCACCGGCGGCCGCGCGGATGGCGAGCGCGGTGTCCACCACCACCTGCGCATCGCCGATGGCCTCGAAGAAGTCGATGCGCCACTCGAGCAGGTCGGGGCGCTTGGGCACGATGGCGGCCAGTTCGTCGGCAATGGCCGCCGCCGTGCGGCCGACCAGCGGCGTGATGATCAGCGGCAGGTCGCCGTCGCCGAGCGGCCGGCCCTGGAGGTGGATGCGGGGTGCGTGGTTCATGCGGTGCGGGGGTTGGGGCGGCCGGAACATGTGCCGCGCGGTGTGGAGTGTCGCCGCTGCGGGCCGGGGCGCCTCGGCCGCGTCGACCGCGGGTCAGAACATCTCGCCGCCGCGCGATCGGCGGATGATGTCGAACACCGTCACCAGGTCGCCCAGCGGGATCTGGCCCGGCGCCGAGGCGCTCTCGCCCACGCCATAGGTCAGGCCCGAGCCGAACAGGCCGCCGATCATGCGCGACACCGCCCCCAGCGGGCCCATCGACATGCTGATCAGCGGAATGCACGTCTTGGCATCGGCGCGGTCGGTGGCGGCCAGCAGCGTCAGCACGTCGGCGCGGTCGCGCGGCATCACCGACACCATGGCCACGTCGGCGCCGCGCCGCTCGGCCTCGAGGAACTGGTCGACGAGGAAGTCGATGCCCGGCGTGTAGCTGAAGTTGTGGTACGACAGGATCAGCCGCACCTTGTGCGCCCGCGTGCTTTCGCGCAGCCGCTGCACCCGCACCGGGTCGTTGTACAGCTCGTAGTCGACGAACTCTACGCAGCGCGTGGCGGCCACGGCCTCGTACAGAGCCACCACCTGGGCCTCGTCTAGCGCCACCGCCTCGCCACCTTCGCGGGCGCTGCGGCAGGTGAAGACGAGGGGCAGCGTGCCGGCCAGGCCACGCAGGGCCCGCAGGGTGTCGAGCACCGCGCCGGTGTCGGCGATGGCCTCGAAGTGGTCGACGCGCCACTCGATCAGGTCGGGCCTGTGCGCCAGCACGCGGCCGGCCTCGGCCAGCAGGCGCTCGCGGGTGCGGGCCACCAGCGGGGTGCCCAGCAGCGGCGTCTCGCCGCCCAGGCGCTTGCCGCGCGCATCCAGGGCCTTCTTGCTCGCTCTCACGCGGTGCACTCCTCGGCAGCCAGGTAGGCCTTGAGCGACTCGAGGCAGCGCGTGGCGTGCTCGGCGTAGCCCAGTTCCTCGTGCCGCTCCTTGTGGGGCAGTTCGATCGAATAGACGCATGGCGGCAGGTGCGCCACGATGCCGGCCACGTCGATGCCGCCCTCGCCCACGTACAGCCGGGCCTCGCGCATGATGCGGATCATCTCGGCACGGTCGGTCGGGATCTCGGGCGGTGCATCGCACAGGTGGGCAAAGTGGAACCACTCGCGCGGCAGGGCGTCCAGGTCGGCCGGATTGTCCCTGGCGCGGTGGAAGTGGTGCATGTCCACCATCAGCCCGGCATTGCTGCGGTTGACGCTGCGCAGCACGTCCACCGCCTGCGCCAGCGTGGCAACGGCCGCGATGGGCACGTATTCCAGGTCGACGGTCAGCCCGAAGGGCTTGGCCAGGTCGCACAGGGTGCCGAACTTCTCGATGTAGAACTCGCGCTCGCCGCCCCAGATGCTGGACAGCACCGCCTTGGCCCCCAGCTCGGCGGCCACCTCCATTGCCGGCAGGTACTTGGTCGGGTGCAGCCCCTCGTAGACACGCGCCAGCTCGATGTCGTGCACCCGCATGCCGGTGCAGGCCAGGGCCGTCTTGGTCTGGCGCAGCATCTGCGGGTTCTCGGCCAGCTCGTAGTTGGGCTCGCCCGGCAGGCCCATGAAGATGGGCCGGATGCTGACGTAGTCGTAGCCCGCCCGCGCGGCGATGTAGACCATCTCGGGCGGCGGGCAGCCCAGCACGGTGAGGTGGGCGAGCGAGAATTCCTGTGCCATCGTGTGTGCTCCCCCCGGGGCGCAGCGGTCAGGCCGCGTCGCGGGGCTGGGGCGCTTGAGCACCGAATCGTGTGCCATGCCGGCCTCGCGCGTCAGCCGCCGGTGGCGACGTGGTGGACGCTCTTGCCGGGCGAGTAGATGTCCATGATGTTCCAGTGGCCGGCGGTGGGCACCGGCTCGTTCTTCATGTACACGTCGATCACCACCGGCTTGTTCAGTGCGATGGCGCGCTCCAGCGCGGGCCTGAGCTCCGCCGCCGAGCCGATCTTGATGCCCTCGACCCCGTAGGCGCGGGCGATGGCCGCGTAATCGGGCGAATAGCTCTGGCCGTCCTTCTCGAACACCGTGGCGAAGGTGGTGCCGTAGTGCGCCATCTCCAGGCCGGCGATGGTGCCGAAGGCGTGGTTGTTCATGATCACCCAGATCACCGCGATGTCGCTCTCGAACGCGGTGGCCAGCGCGGCCGGGTTCTGGCCGAAGCCGCCGTCGCCGACCAGGGCCACCACCACCTTGTCGGGTCGGGCCACCTTGGCGCCCAGCGCGGCGGGCGAGCCGAAGCCCATGGTGGCGAAGCCGCCCGGGGTGAACACGCTGCCCGGCGTATAGATGGGGTACTGCTGGGCCATGCCGTTCTTGTTCCAGCCCACGTCGGTGCAAAGCAGGGCGTCGCGCGGCATCACCGCGCGCAGGTCGGCCAGGATGCGCTCGGGGCGCATCGGCCAGGCGTCGCTGTGCATGGCGGCGTGGTTGCCGGCCACGAAGGCCGCCCGGTTGGCGGCCATCTCGGCCACCAGTGCCTGGCGGTCGACGCCGTGGGGCGCCAGGCGCCGCGCCACCCGCGTCAGCGCCTTGAGGGCCTGCTTCAGGTCGGCCAGCGCACCGATGGCCGCCGGGTAGTTGCGACCGATCTCCTGCGGATCGATGTCGATGTGGATGAGCTGGGTGGGCGGGAAGTTGAAGGTGTACTCGGCCTCCCACGAGCTGCAGTCGGCCTCGGCGAAGCGGGTGCCCAGGGCCAGGATCCAGTCGGCCGCCTTGCAGGTGTCGTTGATGTACTTCGTGCCCCAGAAGCCGGTCATGCCCAGGATCAGCGGGTGGTCGTCGGGCAGCGCGCCCTTGCCCATCAGCGAATGCGCCACCGGCAGCTGCAGCGCCTCGGCGAACTCGCGCAGCTCGGTGGCGGCATCGGCCAGCAGGATGCCGCCGCCCACGTACAGCAGCGGCGTGCGCGCCTGCAGCAACTGACGCACGATCTTCTCGGCGGTGTCCTCGTCCAGCCCGGGCCGGGCCAGCCGGCGCGTGTTGGCCAGCACGCGGTCGAACAGCGTGCGGTCGATCTCCTTCGAGAAGATGTCCATCGGCACGTCGATCAGCACCGGCCCCGGGCGGCCGCTTTCGGCCAGCACGAAGGCCTTCTCCAGGATCTCGGGGAACAGGTGCGGCGAGTCGACGCGCCAGGCGCGCTTCACGAACGGCCGGTAGATCTCCATCTGCGACGCATCGGCGTGCAGGTTCACCTCCTGGTGCGGGTGCTTGCCGTAGTAGTGCGTGGGCACGTCGCCGGCGATCACCACCATCGGGATCGAGTCGAGCGAGGCGTTGGCCACGCCGGTGGCGGCATTGGTCAGGCCGGGCGAGAGGTGCGACAGCAGCACCGAGGCCTTGCCGCTGGCGCGCGCATAGCCGTCGGCGGCGTGCGCGGCCACCTGCTCGTGGCGGGTGTTGATGAAGCGGATCCTGCGGCTCTTCGACAGCGCGGCCAGCACCGCGATGTTGGTGTGGCCGCACAGGCCGAACATGTGCTCCACGCCGCGCGCCTCGAGGTACTCGACGAGCAGGTTGGCGATCTGGTCTTTCATGGGGGGTCTCCTGGTGGCCGGCGGCCGGGCCGGCATGCCGGTCTTGTCAGGCGTTGTCGGCCCGGTCGGGCAGCGGCCGCAGCGGCGGGCCGCTGTAGCGGTAGGGGATGTCCTTGGGCATCGGGCCCATGATGCGTCGCCCGCGCTGCTTCTGCTCCCACGCGTGGGCCAGGATGCCCACCGAGCGCGACAGGATGAACAGGCCGCGCCCGAGCTCGGGCTCGAAGCCCAGCTCGCAGAAGATGACGGCGGTGATGCCGTCGATGTTCATCGGGATGGCGCGCCCGGTCACGGTCTTCAGCGCCTCTTCCACCGCGTGCCCGATGCGGGCCCAGTGGCCGCTGGCATGGCCTGCCGCCACGGCCTGGTCGACCAGCGCGAACAGCGGCACCACGCGCGGGTCCACCGGGTGGAAGCGGTGGCCGAAGCCCGGCACGATCTTGTCGCCCGCTTCGCGCTGGCGGCGGATGATGGCGGTGGCGGCGGCCACCAGGTCGCCACCGGGCCCCGCCTCGGCATCGATGGCGCGGTACAGCGCCATGCACTGCTGGCCGGCACCGCCATGCACATCGTCGAGCACGTTGATGGCCGAGGCCATGGCGCCGTTGACCGGCAGCCCGCAGGTCACCGCCATGCGCGAGATGGCGATCGAGGGCGCGTGCGGGCCATGGTCGACGCCGGGCACCAGGGCGGCCTCCAGGAGCGCGGCCTGGCCGCGCGTGGGCAGCTCGCCGCGCAGCATCAGCCAGATCATGTCGGCGAAGCCGACGTGGCCGATCAGATCCTGGATGGCATAGCCGCGGATGGCGATCTTGCCCGGCTGCACATCGATGATCGAGGTGTCCCACCAGGCGGATGCGTCGGCGAGGATGTCCTCGGGGGTCTTGTCGGGCATGGCGGCTCCAGGGGGAGTGTGGAAGAACTCGGGTGAAACGTTGAATCGTCGCCGGCCAGGCACGCCGGGCCCGGCGGCCCGCGCGCGCCGGCAACCGCTCAGGTGGTGATGGTCTCGACCACGCCTTCGAGCTCGGGGTCGTAGAAGGCGCCGAACAGCTCCTCGTCGGAGGGCCGGTCCTCCTTGATGGGCACCGACACCCAGGTGGTGTTCATGTAGTGCTTCAGGTGCACGTTCTCGCTCACCACGTTGCCGCCCCAGGTGCCGCAGCCCAGGCTGGAGGTCATCGGCATGCCGTTGTTGAAGGCCCCGGCGTTGGCCTTGGATTGCGGCTGGCGCACCATGATGCGGCTCACCGGCGCGGCCAGGCCCAGGCGGTGGATGTGGTCGGGGTTGAACGAGTAGATGCCGCAGGAGTGGCCCTTGCCGCCCACCTCGTAGATCTCGCGCATCATCTGCAGCGCCCGGTCGAAGCCCTGGTACTTGTACACCGCCAGCAGCGTGGTGAGCTTCTCGCCCGAGTAGGGATGCGCCTTGCCGATGCCGTCGCCGTGCACGATGATGAACTTGCGGTCGGCCGGGATGCTGAAGCCGGCCGCCTGCGCCAGCGCCTGCGGCGCGATGGCCACGGTGTCGGGCGTGCGGTGGTTTTCGTCGTCCCACATGGCGCGGCGCAGCGCGGCCTTCTCCTCGGGCGAGGCGAGGTGGCCGCCTTCCTTCTGCAACTGCGCCAGCAGGGCGTCGAAGATGCTGGCCTCGATGATCAGGTTGCCATCGGCCGAGCAGCCCGAGCCGAAGTCGCTGGTCTTGGACAGGCGGGTGTTGCGGGCGGCCTCGGCGATGTCGGCCGTCTCGTCGATGATCATGGTCGAGTTGCCGGCGCCCACGCCGTAGGCCGGCGTGCCCGAGCTGTAGGCGGCGCGCACCATCGGCTGGCCGCCGGTGGCCACGATCAGGTCGGCCCGCGCCATCAGCGCCTGCGACATCGGGATGTTCACCTTGGTCAGGCACTGCAGGATGTCCGCCGGCGCGCCCTCGCGCTCCAGCGCCTCGCGCATCAGCCGTACCGTTTCGAACGAAGTCTTCCTGGCGCGCGGGTGCGGCGAGAAGATCACCACGTCGCGTGCCTTGATGCCGTAGATGGCATTGCCCGCAGGGGTCAGGTCGGGGTTGGTGGTGGGTACGATGCAGGCCACGATGCCGGCCGGCTTGCCGTACTTGACGATGCCTTTCTCGGGCAGCTCCTCGATGATGCCCACGCTCTTCTGGCGCAGCGCGTCGCGCAGCACGCCGCGGATCTTCATGCGCTTGCCCATGCGGCTCTCCGCATCGCCCAGGCGGCTCTCGGCAATGCCCATGTCCACCAGGCGGGTGAAGGTGCGCTTGTTGGCCACCGCCCAGGCCACCGCCTGGCACAGCCGGTCGACCCGCGCCTGGTCGTAGGTCTCGATGATGGCCAGGGCCTTGCGGGCGCGCTCGAAAGCCTGGTCGAGTTCTTCCTGCTGCTCGGGGGTGATGGGGCTGACGGTCTCGGGGCTGGCCATGGTTCGATCTCCTGCCGGAAGGTGGGGCGCGGCAGGCGGCTCGCGCCGGGCCGACTCGCTTGCGCACCGCCGAAGTGCGTGCCGCGAAGAATAGAAACCCTGCGGGTTGACCACAATGCGCGGCCCACACGCATTGACCGATCATCGGACGGTGTTGTCCGATGATCGGTCGTTATCGTGGTAATCCCTAGGTCTGCGCCATCGCCCGACGCGTCGCCGGACGCGGCGGAGTTCCCCATCGACGCGGCCGACCTGATCGTGGCGCTGGGCCGGGGGCTGTCGGTGATCGAGAGCTTCGACGACGAGCACCCGCGCATGACCGCAACCCTGGTGGGCCAGCGCACCGGCATCCCGCGCACGGCGGCCCGGCGCCACCTGTTGAGCCTGTGCCACTTCGGCTATGCCCAGACCGACGGCAAGCACTTCTGGCTGGCGCCGCGCGTGCTGCGCCTGGGCCACAGCTACCTGGGTGCGGCGCGCCTGCCGCGCCTGGTGCAGCCCTTCATCCAGCGGCTGTCGATGGCCACCGGAGAAACGGTCAATGTGAGCGTGCTCGATGGCCACGAGGTGGTCTACGTGGCGCGCAGCAACAGCCCGCGGCTGGTGTCCATCGGCTTCCACGTCGGCGATCGGGTGCCGGCGCATGTGGTGTCGCCCGGCGTGGTGCTGCTCTCGCGCATCGCCGAGAAGCTGGCACTTGCCTGGGTGGATGCCCATGAGTTCGCAGACTTCAGCGGCGCCACCGTCACCGACCCAGAGGCCTTCATGGCCCAGGTGCGGCAGGCGCGCCGGCTCGACCACTGGATCACCCAGCAGCAGCTCGATGGCACGCTGCTGGGCGTGGCGCTGCCGCTGGTCAACCGCCACGGCCAGTGCAAGGCCGCGCTGAGCATGACGCTGCAGGTGCAGTCCTGGCCGCCGCAGGCGGTGGAAGACAAGCTCGTGCCCGCCCTGCGCGAGACTGCACTGAGCCTGATCCCCCTGCTGTGACGATGCCCTGCATCGCACCGGCCGCACCGGCCCCCCCACCCCACGACATCCTGCGAGAGGCCCTGCCATGACGACTTCCGACACCTGCGCACCCTTCGCCGCCGGCCCAGCCGTTCAGGGGCTCGCGCCGCAGACGGCCTCGGCGTCGGAGGCGACGGCCTGGATGAGCGCCGCCGACTATGTCGAATCATTGCGCCGGCTGCGGCCGGTGGTGTGGGTGGATGGGCGGCGCGTCGACTCGGTGGCCGATGAGCCTGCGCTGCGTCCGGGCGTGCAGGCGCTGGGCGTGAGCTATGACATGGCGCGCCGCGACGAACTGGCGCCGCTGATGCGTGCCCAGCGGCCGGATGGCCACGCAGTGCCGCGCATGCTGCACATCAACCGCAGCGCGGGCGACCTGCTCAACAAGCTCGAGGCGGTGCGCCTGCTGTGCCAGGAGACCGGCTGCGCCCAGCGCTACCTGGCCCACGATGCGCTCAACGCCCTCGCGCAGTCCAGCGCACGGCTCGATGATGCGCAGGGTGGGCGCACCCACCGCGACCGCTTCGCCGCCTACCTCGAGCATGTGCAGCGGCACGACCTGGCGCTGGGCATCGCGATGACCGATGCCAAGGGCGACCGCTCGCTGCGTCCGCACCAGCAGCCGAACGCCGATGCCTACGTGCACATCGTCGAGCGCAATGCCCAGGGCATCGTGATCTCGGGCACCAAGGCCATCGTCACAGGCGCCCCCTACATGCACGAGTTCCTGGTCATGCCGTGCCGGCAGATGGGTGAGGCCGACGCCGACTTCGCGGTGTGCTGCGCGGTGCCGGTGGATGCGCCGGGCATCACCATCGTCGCCCGGCCCGCCGGCCGTCCCGGCGAGACACCGGAGCATGGTGAACCGTTGTTCTCGAGCCGCTACGGCCAATCCACCGGGGTGGTGCTGTTCGACCGCGTGCAGGTGCCGTGGGAGCGGGTGTTCCTGGCTGGCGAGTGGGAACACTCGGCGCAGCTCACCTACGACTACGCCACGCATCACCGCCACAGCTGCATCGCCGCGCGCGCCGGCTTCGGCGACCTGCTGATCGGTGCCGGCGCGCTGATGTGCGAGGCCAACGGGCTCGATCCGGGCACCACCTCGAGCCTGCGCGAGCCGATGGTCGAGCTGATCAAGATCGTCGAGGGCTTCTACGCCTGCGGTGTGGCGGCCAGCGTCTATGCGCAGGCCGATCCGCACTCGGGCGGCTTCATGCCCGACGCGGTGTTCGCCAACATCGGCAAGCTGCTGCTGGCCACGCAGATCTACGACATGCACCGCCTGGCACACGAAGTGAGCGGCGGCCTGTTGGTGGCGCTGCCCGGCCCGCTGGAAGACCACAACCCGGCCACCGCGGCCCGCCTGGCCGAGGTGCTGCGTGCCGACCCCGGCGTGCCCTACGACAAGCGCAACCAGGCGGCACGCTTCATCGAAGATCTCACCGCCAGCTACCAGGCCGGCTGGTATTCGGTGATCAGTTTGCACGGCGGCGGCTCGCCGGCGGCGATGAAGCAGGAGATCTGGCGCCACTACCCGCTGGGCAGCAAGGTCGAGCTGGTCGAGCGCCTGCTTGATCGCGGCGTGCTCTCAGGCGGCGCCACCCGCGCTATCACGCAGAATACGCAGCCAGGCAAGTGCTGCGACGCCGGCTGCAGCGCGCCGGGGCAGGCGGTGATGGTGCCGCTGCCCGGCCGGCCCGCCTAGCTGCCAGGCTGCGGAGAGTGCGCAAGGCCACGCCCCGGGGCCTGGGGCGACGTGGCCTCGCCGGGCATTGCGCGGCGGCAATCAGCGTGTCATGGTGGAGGTCGACTTCAAGGTGCACATCTGGGTGAAGCCGTCCGCGAAGTAGCCACCCAGCTGGCCGACGCCCGTGGCCGTGATGCGGCGCGCATCGGCAGAGATGGTGCCGGTGATGGTCAAGGTGTTCGCGGTGAGCGTGATGTCGGGCCCTGCGACGGCTGCCGGGCCGGTGATCGTGAGCGAGAAGCCGCTGACCTTGCCGGTGCGTTGCACCCCGGCGACGGTGTAGCTGATGTCACACCCGTTCTGGACGATGGTGCCGGTTCCGGTGACGTCGCCCGAGTCGAAACTGTCGGGCGGATCGCAGGTGCCGGTGACGCGCGCGGTCTCGGTCCAGGTGCCGCCGATCTGTGCGCAGGCAATCGCCGTGACGCCGACGCTCACGGTGGCGCTGGCCGTTCCCCCCGCGCCGGTGCAGGTGATCTTGAACGTTCGCGTGCCCGCCGTCGTGCCCGTGGACACCCCCTCCGAGCCGAGAGTGGCCTTGTTGCCGGACCAGTCGCCTGAGGCGCTGCAGGTGCTGGCCTGCGTGGACGACCATTGGAGCGTCACCGTCGAGCCTGCCGGAGCCGACGCGGCGGAGGCCGTCAGGCTGACGGTGGGCGCGGCCACTGGAGCCGTCACCGCCACCACGGCTTCGACGCTGGAGGTGCCTCCCGCACCGGTGCAAAACAGGCTGAAGCTGTGATTGCCCACGACGGTCGGGGTGATGGCCTGCGTGCCCGAGGTCGCCTTCGTGCCGCTCCAACTACCGTAGGCGGCGCAACTGTCGGCCAGTGTTGAACTCCACAACAGGTTCAGGCTGCCACCCAGTGTCAGCGTGGTCGGCTCGGCGGTGAGCGTGACGGTCGGCTTTGCCGTGGGCGTCGCGACCCTGAACACCTCGGCCGAATCGAGCACGATGCCAGGCGTCGCGACCGAGCCTACCGTCAGCCCCCCGGTCAGCAGCACGGAGCCATCGGCCAGCCGGGCGGCGGCATGGGCTGCCCGCGGGGTGGACAAGGTGATGCCAAGCGACGTGAAGGCCCGGGTCGCCGGGTTGAACAACTCGGCCGTGCGCACGGCGGTCACGTTGGTGAAGCTGAGCGACGTGGCGCCGCCGCTCATCAATAGCCAGCCTCCCGGCAACGTGGTCGCATCATGGGCGATGCGCGTGGCTGTCATCGGCGCCGACGCGGACCCGAAGATCTGCGTCGAGGTGTCGAACTGCTCGGTGAGGTCGCGGTACAGGCGCGCGCCTGCGCTCGCGACCGCGACTCCCCCAGAGATCAGCACGTTGCCGCTGTACAGCAGGGTGCCGCGGTGTGTGTTCGTCAGGCGGATCATCTGGCCGCTCAGTGGGGCGAAGGTGCGAGTGGTGGGGTCGAAGATCTCTGCCGCCACCGTGAGCGTGCCCGGGCCTCGGTTGAAGCCTCCGGCCACCAGCACCTTCCCATTGGGCAGAGTGGTAGCCGAGTGGCCGCCACGCGGCGAGTTCATGCGGGCCGCCAGGCTGGTGAAGCTGCGCGTGCTGGGGTCGAACACTTCGGCCGTGTCGACGCCGTCGCCATTGTTGTTGTCGGCTTGGCCGCCGCTGATCAGGACCTTGCCGTCAGGAAGCAGGGCGGCCGCGTGATTGGTTCGTGGTGAGCGCATGCGTGCTGTCAACGCACTGAATGTGCCCGAGGCCGGATCGAACAACTCCACCGTGTCGAGTGCCGGACCGGGAAAGGTGGACGCACTGAAGCCACCGGCGATCAACACCTTGCCGTCCAGCAGTGTCGTGGCGGTGTGGTTGGCGCGCGGCGTGGTCATTCGGCCGGCCAATGGGGTGAAAACCACGCCCGCTGGTGGCGAGAGATAAAGCGTGGCCACTGCGCTGGTGGCGGGCCCGACCCTGTTCGTGGCGATGGCGCGGAATCGCTTGCCGGCGTCGGCCGCTGTCGTCGATGCCAGCGTCAGCGTGGTCGACGTGGCACCCGCGATGTCTGCGAACGCGCCGCCGCCGACGCTGACTTGCCACTGGACCGCGGGTGACGGCGTGCCGGATGCGGCGACCTTGAAGCTCACCGAAGCCGGCGCTGCCACCGAGGCATCGGCGGGCTGCGAGGTGATCACCGGAAGGCTGCAGGTCCCGGGCCGAAACTGGCAGATGAAGTCGGCCACCTGGCCGACTTCCAGGATCACGCCATTCGAGATCGGGCCGAGCACCACCACCGAATGGCCATTGACGCCCAGGTAGTTCCCGGTCTCAGGATAGAAGCGGTAGACGTACGGCGGCAGCGACTGGTTGGCCTGATGGCTTGGAAAGTACGCGGCATAGGCCCGCTCTGCCCAGTCGAACAGCGCGGTGGGGTCGTCGTTGCCGATCGAGGCGACGCCGGAAAGCGCACCGACCTGCCCGATGCCCAGCTGGATCTGCTGTCCGGTGGCCGGCAGCAGGCGCACCAAGGCAAGGCCGTAGTTGGTGTGATAGAGGTAGCCGTCGGCTGCGGCGTCGATGTCGCCCACGTAGTAGTCGCCAACGATAGGGATCTGCCGGGTCACCGTCATCGACACGGGATCGATCGACAACAGGGTCTGGCTGGTGGTGGTGCGGTGGTGGTAGGCCGCATACAGCACGCCGCTGGGCGAGAGGTCGATCGACATCAGGATCTGGTCGGCCGGCACCGTCATCAGCGGGGTGTAGACGAGCGTCGTGCGGTGCACTCTGCCGATCTCGCCCAGCGTGGCGACATACAGCGTGCCGTCGGCGGCGAAGGTCAGGCCGGTGAGGGTCACCGCCTGTCCGGCGGCATCGCGCACGATGCCCACCGGCGTGGATTGCCCCGTGACGAGGTCGATGCGGCGCAACTGCCCCGGCGTGCCCGTTGCGCCGTTGACGGCGAACAACTCGCCGGTGGACGGATCGAAGTCCGCCCCATGGCCCGACTCGGTGGCCGCCCCTGCCGTGCCGACCACGGTCTGGGCACCGCTGGTAGTTGACAGGGCCACCAGGCTGTTGACACCGGCGCTGGTGCCGGCAATGCCGTACAGCCGGATGCCGGCCACCGGCTCGGTCGCCGACGTCACCGCCTGAGTGTGCCGGCGCCCGGCATCATCGCCTCCGCCGCAGGCTGCCTGAACCAACGAGGCCGCCAGCAACGCCAGCCTCGCCCAGGACCCCACCCGTTGACCCGTCGACATCGCGCTCCTCCCGGCCGGGTTGCCTCTGCGGTCCGACACGTGACGCAGGAGCAACGTTGGGCGCGAGGTGGTGCGGCCAATCGGACCGGCCACTTGCACGCCAACAGGCCGAAAACGAGGGCCTAATGCAGACCTGAGCGGACCTGGGGCGCTTGGACGCCTGGTACGCCACTGATCAATCCGGAATCAGACCCCTGAGCCCTCGAGGCGACGACAGGCCACTCGGTGTGGCACATGTCCGTCTCGCCGTCGATTCACAGGCACAAGGACCGTTCGAGTGTATGCCTGCCGACGGAGCTGCGCTACAGGTCGAGTCCAGCCTTTCGCTGCCCGTGGTCGCTCGTCATGACGGCGGCAGGCTGGGATCGGATCGGCACGTCGCGCGGTCAGAACAACGCCGACAAGAACTCCAGGCTGCGCCCCAGCGCCAGTGCCGCGCTGGCGGGGTGGTAGGCGGCGCGGGCCCAGCAGTTGAAACCGTGCTGCGAGCCAGGGTAGTCGTGGAACTCGGCCATCGCGGCGGCCGGTGACGCGGCCATCGCGGCTCGGATCGCGGCCACCGCTTCGGGCGGGATGCTCGCATCCTGCTCGGCGTGGTGGAACTGCACCGGGCAGCGGATCTGCGCCGCCAGCTCGAGCTGGCTGGCGATGCCGCCGCCGTAGTAGGCCACCGCCCGGTCGACCCCGCCCAGCGCCGCGGCGGCGAAGGCGAGGCGGCCACCCATGCAGTAGCCGATGGCGCCGACGCGCGCCGCGCACTCTGGCCTCGCGCGCAGCGCGCCGAGGCTGTCGCGCAGGTCGGCCAGGGCCAGCTCGCGGGTGTAGGCCCGCATCAGGGCGAGGGCCTGTTCGCGGTCATCGCCCGTGTAGCCCAGTTCGACGCGCGGCGCCTGGCGCCAGAACAGGTCGGGCGCCAGCACGGTGAAGCCGGCCAGTGCGAACTGCTCGGCCACGGCGCGGATGTGCGGGTTGACGCCGAAGATCTCCTGCAGCAGCAGCAGCCCCGGCCCTCGGCCGGCGGGCGGGGTGGCCAGGTAGGCGTCGAAGTCGCCCGTCGAGCCGGCCAGGCGGATCCATTGGGTGTTGATGGCGCAGGTCATGGCCACATTGTCGCCCTGCGAATCTGCCTCTGGCCCGTGGCGTGGCGCCGCGCGGGACGCTGGACGCAGGTCGCCAGGGTGGCTGGCCGGTGGCGACCAGGTTGCCCGGACGGCTGCGCACCATCCTGGGGCATCGTTGCGAGCCGATCTGGAGCGGGCACCCCAAACTCGATGTGCTGTCAGTCAGTCGTCAGTTTCGGCGTCGATGCTGCACTGCAACATGAACCTCACCCCGCAACTGCAGCTGTGCCTGGAGGACTTGGTGGCCGATCTCCAGAATGCCCGCCGGCAGGATGATCTCGGTCGCATGGCCTTGCTGGCGTACTGCGATGTCCGCCGCTGGGCGCGCATGGCGGGGGAATCCGGCATTGCGGATCACTCCGAAGCCATCTTCATCGAGAGCCCCCACGTCGACCGCGAAGCCTTCCTGTCCGAGGTGGATGGCCTGGTGGACGAGTTGGTGCAGGTCAGGCAGCGCGCCGCCGCCAACGGCTGACCGCAGCGGCCGGCATGCTGGCGCACTGGCCACGGCGCCCCGGCGCGGTCAGACCCGTCGTGTGAGCAGGCCCTCGGTCGCCGGGCGGGCGCCGAACGACTCGGCGACGAACGCCACGAAGGCCCGCACCCGTGACGACAACTGCTGCCGCTGCGGCCACACCGCATACACGTCGGCCTCGGGCGTCTCCCATTGCGGCAGCACCGGCACCAGGCGGCCACTGCGCAGGTGGCGCGCCACGTCCCACTCGGCGCGCATCACGATGCCCAGGCCAGCCAGCGCCCAGTTCACTGCGATCTCGCCGTCGTTGGTGGTGAGGCTGCCGCGGGTCTTCACCGTCTCGGTGCGGCGGCGTGCGCCCTTGCCGGTGGCCAGGCGCCAGGTGCCGTAGGCCTCATCGCCCTGGCGGATGCCGATGCAGTCGTGGTGCGCCAGATCGGCCGGGGTACGCGGCTCGCCGTGGGCCGCCAGGTAGGCAGGAGCGGCGCACAGAAGCCGCCGGTTGGGGGCCAGGCGCCGGGCGATCAGGCGGGATTCGGGGGGCTCGCCGAAGCGGATGCAGACGTCGAACGCGTCGTCGGTGATCGGCGGTGGGTTGACCGACAGCTGCAGTTGCACCTCCACCTCGGGATGGCGCTGCACGAAGCGCGCGATCACCGGCGCCACATGGCTGCGGCCGAAGCCCAGCGTGGCATTCACCCGCAGCAGGCCGCGCGGCAGCGTGCGGGCACTCACCAGCAGGCGATCGAGCTCGTCGAGCTCACCCAGGATGCGTCGCGCCCGCTCGACCACCGCCTCGCCCTCGGGCGTGAGGCTCATGCGCCGCGTGGTGCGGTTGACCAGCGCCACGCCGGTGCGTGACTCGATCAGCGCCAGCCGCTTGCTCACCGCGGCCTTGGACAAGCCCAGCTCTCGCGCCGCCGCGCTCAGGCTGGCGCTGCCGCCCAAGGCCACCAGGAAGCCCAGTTCCGAGGCCTGCACCGCTTGGCTCATGCCTGCTCCAGCGTTCACTTCAGGTTGACGATGGATTCACTTTATCGCCGATTCGACTGGGCGGGGGGTGCCTACAGTCG
>Ga0268298_10001143_pt1 | contig 32037 bp, 19 predicted proteins | sample WWTPWeurt_MetaG_FD_194462 | JGI IMG/M metagenome (GOLD analysis project Ga0268298, IMG submission 194462) | Activated sludge microbial communities from WWTP in Nijmegen, Gelderland, Netherland - WWTP Weurt | ecosystem: Engineered > WWTP > Aerobic digester > Activated sludge | place... | reverse complement strand
AAGTCCGGCGGCGGCTGCTCGCCGTTCCCGGCGTAAGCCAGGTCATCCCCATCGGCGGTGAGGTTCGCCAGTATCAGGTGCTGCTTAAGCAGGACCGCCTGCTGGCCTACCGGCTCACCGCCGAGGAAGTCGCCGAAGCCGTCAAGAAGTCCGGGGAGAGTTCCTCGGCAGGCTTCCTGGTGCACCAGGGTCAGGAGTATCTGATCCATGGCATCGGGCGTCTCCAGGCCGTCTCGGACCTAGAGTCTGCCCTGGTCGTCCGGAGGGATGGCCAGCCCGTGAAGGTCAAGGACCTCGCCGAGGTGAAGATCGGCCCCGCCCTCAAACGCGGCGAGGGGAGCCACAACGGGCGGCCCGCCGTCATCCTCTCCATCCAGAAACAGCCCGCCGCGAACACCCTGGAGCTGTCCAAGCACCTGGATCAGGTGATGGACGAGATCCAGACCACCCTCCCCAAGGGCATGAAGCTGGAGAAGCACATCTTCCGGCAGGCGGATTTCGTCGAGGTGGCCATCCGCAACGTGGTCAATGCCCTGCGGGATGGCACCCTCCTGGTGATCTTGGTGGTGGGGCTGTTCTTGATGCACACCCGCGCCACCCTCATCACCGCTGTGGCCGTGCCCCTCAGCCTCGTGGCGGCGATCCTGGTACTGAAGGCCTTCGGGGCCACCCTGAACACCATGACCTTGGGTGGCATGGCCCTGGCCATCGGCGACCTCGTGGACGATGCGATCGTGGACGTGGAGAACGTGCTCCGGCGGTTGCGCGAGAACGCTGCCAAGGTAGCCGAGCACCGCAAGCCCTTCCTCCAGGTGGTCTACAAGGCCAGCATGGAGATCCGCTCCTCCATCGCCTACGCCACGGCCATCATCATGGTGGTCTTCACGCCCATCTTCTTCCTGAGTGGCGTGGAGGGTCGGTTGCTCCAGCCTCTGGGCATCGCCTTCACGGTGGCCCTAGGTGCGTCGCTGCTCGTCGCCCTGACGGTCACACCGGCGCTCTGCGCTTGGCTGCTACCCCACGACCTGTCAGACAAGCACGCCCACGAAGGCCGCTTCGTCACTTGGATCAAGACTCACTACACCCCGATCCTCGCCTGGGCCATGCCCCGCTGGAAGCTGCTCATCTCCCTCGGTGGGGTGGGACTCCTGACGGCCACCCTCAGCCTGTTCTTCGCCGGGCGCAGCTTCATGCCCGAGTTCAACGAGGGCAGCCTGACCGTCACCTTCGTCTGCTTGCCAGGCACCCCCTTGGATGAGTCAAATCAACTTGGGCGGCAGGCCGAGCAAATCATGCTGAAACACCCCGAGGTGGTGGCCACGGCTCGACGCACGGGCCGGGCCGAACTCGATGAGCACGGGCAGGATGTGTTCGGAGCCGAGATCGAAGTGGATCTTCAGATGAAGGACCGCAGCAAGGAGGAACTTCTGGCCGCACTCCGGAAATCACTGTCCCAGATCCCGGGGGTCTTCATCAGCCTCGGGCAGCCCATCAGTCACCGTGTGGACCACATCCTCAGCGGCAGCAAGGCGGCCATCGCGGTGAAGGTCTTCGGCCCGGATCGCCTGGAACACCGGCGCCTCGCCCAGGAGGTGAAGGCCGAGATGGCACAGGTACAGGGGGTGGTTGATTTGGCGATGGAGGCCGAGGCAGCCCAGCCCCAGCTCGCCATCAAGCCGGACCGCTTGGCCCTGGCCAGCGCCGGGCTCACCACCCAGGACTTCGCCCACGCCCTGGAACTCTCCTTCGCGGGCGAGACCGTCGCCCAGGTCCGCGAGGGCAACCGGGCCTTTGATGTGCTTGTGAGGCTGGAACCCACCACCAACCTGGATGCCGAACGGATCGGCTCGGTGCTGGTCTCGACCCCCACAGGCCCTGTGCCCATCAGCCAACTCGCCCAGGTGGACTACGAACGCGCCCCTGCCTACATCCCCCGTGAGGACAACCAGCGCAAGCTGGCCGTCTCTTGCAACGTGGGTGGACGGGATCTCTTCAGCGTGGTGGCTGACATCCAGGCCCGCATCAAGGAAAGGGTCAAGCTGCCCCAGGGTTACCAGATCACCTACGGTGGTCAGTTCGAGAGCGGCGAAGGGGCCGCCCGGACCCTGAGCCTTCTGGGCCTTGGGGCCGTGGTCATCGTCTTCGGCCTCCTCTTCCTGGCCCTTCGCAGCTTCCGTGACGCCACCCTGGTCATGGTCAACTTGCCCCTGGCTTGGATGGGCGGCGTGCTCGGCCTCTGGGCCAGCGGCGGCGTCCTGAGCGTGGCCACCCTCATCGGGTTCATTACCCTCTTCGGCATCGCCACCCGCAACGGCATCATGCTTGTGACCCACATCCACCACCTGCACGACGAAGGGCACCATGGTGTCGAAGCCATCCGGCAGGCGGCCCTGGAGCGCCTCAGCCCTATCCTCATGACGGCCCTAACGGCGGGCTTGGCCCTGGTGCCCATCATCCTCCGCCGCCACGCCCCCGGCAGCGAGATCCAGGCCCCCATGGCCTTCGTGATCCTCTTCGGCCTGCTGTCCAGCACCGCCCTGAACATGCTCGTGGTGCCCAGCCTCTACTTGCGCTTCGGTTCAAAGGTTGGGCATCGACAGCCCGCCGAGGGAGGACTGGCCGAACCTGGGACCGCCTGACCCAGTCCTCTGAGGGGACCTCGTGTGGTGTATGTGTGGGTGACCCCAGGGACACCTCCGCGAACCCCCACCACGACTAGCTCCACTAGCTTCAATACCATTCTTGTGATTCCAGGTGTCGCCGGTTCGAGTCCGGTCAGGCACCCCAGATTGATGACCCCCCCGCACGGGAGGGGTTCAATCTGGAACGAGCCTGGGGCTCAAACCAGCCTCAGTTAGCTTGTGGAGGTCCTCCAGTGGAGGGTCGGAGCAGGATCGGCAGACCGCAACACGGGCCGTGGCTGGTTCGACTTTCCCTGGCGTGGAGACAGGTCTCCTGGGGCCATCCCACGACTACCTTCACCAGGGCCCATTTGTGAATGATGTTGGGCGATAAGGAATTTTGCAGATGGTTCATTTCTACGCGTGACAGGGAATTTCGACTGGGAACGAATAGATGCCTGCCAGAATCGGGCAACGTTTCCAACCCAGGGGTCCTATGTTCCAGCGCAGGTCTCTTCAGCTCTATTCGATGCGTGCCTTTGTGCTTGGACTATTCGCCATGCTGGCCGTTCCGGCCTTAGCCGCCAAGAAGCCCCCCAAGCCCCCCGCCGGCACGAAGGTCTACAACGGTTCTTCCTTCGACATTTTTGTCACACATAAGGAATCCAAACCCTTTGCGCAATCGGGCTGGGTGCTGTCGATCTTCGAATCCACGGTGGTCGTCCACCACACGCGCAAGCACGGTCGCCAGCTCATCCGCAGCCGGGTAGAAGCCCTGGACGCGGACCTGCTGGATCCTTCCATGTGGCAGGTCGGTGACTTTGACGGTGATGGGTTGGACGACTATCGCTCGGTGAGCCAGATCACCAAGAAGGGCTGCCACATCTGGGCCACCCAGACTTGGCTGCCCGACAAGGAGCGCTTCACATCTGCTGCGAAGATCGCCTACCAGACCGATGCCAGCGGCAATCCGGTGAAGACCTGCTGGTAGGTGCGTCAGCGCAGAAACGCCCACCAGAGCCAGTAGAGCAGGGGCACGGCACACCCGATACCTGTCAGCCAGGCACCCCGGCCGGTGATTCCGTTCGGCCCGCGCAGGATGAACAACCCGGTGATCCCCAGAGTCAGCAGGCCCAGCGCGTAGAGATCGGCCAGATAGGTCCACGCCTGCTTGGGCGCGTTGATGTGCAGCCGGTTGAACGCGTGGAGCACCGGCCGGGGCTGCACCGCTTCGTAGAGCACTCGGCCCGTGGGCAGGTCGACTGAATACTTGCCCTGCTTCATGAACACATCGAGCGTGTCCTGATCAGGCTGGAAGGAGGCCCGGGGCTGTTCGGTGACCTTCAGCCGCTGCAGCAGCATCCGTGTTAGGTCCTCCTCAGACAGTTCACCAGGCAGAGGGCCGACGTCACGCCAGACCTGGACCACCCGATAGTTGGGATTCCAGTCGGCCATGTGGTTGATGGCCAGGCCGGAGACGGCATAGAGCACCGTCAACCCGGCGGCCAGGTAGCCGATATCCCGATGCAGGGCGCGGTTCCATCGGCGCCAGGGAATGTGGGTGAGGGGCGGCAACGGGCGCGGCGGTCTAGTTGACGAGATCAGCGCCCAGCCCATCTAGGCGCACCACCTTCATGGGGCCCTTGATCTTGGCGGGATCGAACTTCCGGTTGAGGGCCTTGGCCTCGATTGGACACATGTCCTTCTGTTCCTGCTCGGTGATCACCTTGACCGAGATGATGCCCTCGGCCACGGCCACCTTGCCCAGGGCATCGGCCGGAAAGACAATCACGCCGTCATCCACCTTGAACTGCAGCTCCTGAAATTTCTTGTCGCCCTTCAGGTTCAGGAAGCAGCCGCGCTCTGCGCAGACGTTGGTCACCGCACCGCGCACCTTCACGGTCTTCCCTGCGAACTTCTCGGGGTTGGCGAGAATGTCACTGATCTTGGTCTCTTCCTTAACCGTGAACGGTTTGCCGTAGTGGACTGGCCCCGCGGCCATGAGAAGGGCGGGAACCAGGAGCAGCGAAAGCGGCTGGAACAGCTTCATGGGAGACTCCGGTGTGGGTTAAGAAAACGTCGAAGTCAAGTTTACCTGACCATCCTCTTCGGCGACCCCCTTGGCTTCTCCACAACAGAACTGGTAACGCCTTTGGCACACCGGTCAGCCCCTCTGCGAGGCTGGCCGGTGTGGCTCAAAGGCGGGGCGGGATGGCGGGACGGCTCAATTCCAGGTAAAGCTGCCAGTCGTGTGGGTCTTTCCGTGGCAGCTGAGTGCGCAGCCGCCGCGGCCGATGGTGGCGTTCACGGTGTAGGTGAGAGCCCCGGTGGCCGGAGTGACACCGCCACCGAACTTGATGGTGTCGCTGGAGAGCTGGTCCGGGCTGATGCGGACAGCGGAAGTGTCCAGATACTTGAAGTGGTTGGTGACACCCTGCTTGGCCTGGGTCATGTCGTGGCAGTGGTCGCAGGTCTGGTTGTGGTCGTTCGGGTTGTTGTGGCGGCCCGTGGCGTCGTTGTACTGGGTCGCAGTCGAGGTGATCTTGTGGCAGGCGATGCAATAGGTGGTAGCGTTCGGGGTCATGGTTCCGCTCTGCCAGCCGGGGGTGACCTGGCCGCCGTGGCAGCTCACGTTGGAGCAGGTGAAGGCCGTGGCGCTGGCCACCGTGCCCGCCGTGCCGGACTTGGCGTTGAAGGTGGGATCGATGGACACCGAGGCGGGCCCCGCCACGGGGTGCCCCGTGAGGCGCTTGTTGGCATTGCTGTAGTGGGTGTTGGCCGGGTCGCCGGGCACCGAGCCCACGTGGCAGGCCTCACAGACTGAAGCCGTCATGGAGGCGGGCAGGGCCGGGGTGGTCCGGGTGAAGGTCAGCAGCGAGAGGTGCGTGGGGTGCGCGCCCTGGAGGTTCGGCCAGGCGTTGCCCGTGGGGCCCTGGGTCTTGAAGTTCGTGCCGACGTGGCAGGAGAGGCAAGTTCCGGCCCCGGTCGCCACGGCAGTGGGGTCGGCCAGGGTGTGGCAGACATTGCAGGTGGGTCCGGTCTTGGTGGAGACGCCGCCGAGGTCGTGGCAGGCGGCGCACTCTCCGTTGAAGTCGGCGAGGGTGACGGTCTGGTGCTGGTTGCCGCCAGTGCTGAGGTCCGTGTAGAGATAGGGCACCGGGTGGGCGATGCCAGAGCCCTTGGGCATGGCCCAGTGGTTGTTGGCATCGGTGTGGGTCATGCTGTGGCAGGTGAGCGCGCAGCCGCCATCCCCTTCGGGGTAGGTGGCGTTGATGGTGTAGGTCGCAGCTCCGGTGATGGGGTAGGTGGCGTTGTTCAGGGTGTATTTGATGGTGGTGCTGGGCAGCTTGTTGGTGCTGCTGACGGCGGTGGTGTTCAGCTCCGCGAAGTGGTTCTGGGCGCCAGGGGTCGCCAGGGTCATGTCATGGCAGATCCGGCAGTCCAGGGTGCCCGCGGTGGAGTGGGTGCCCCAGGCATGGCGGCCGATGGCGTCGTTGTATTGGGAAGGCGTGGTGCCGTAGTTGATGGCGTGGCAGGCGCTGCATTGGGTCGTTGAGACGATGCTGCCGGTGCGCCAGTTGGGTGTGACCAGGCCGCCGTGGCAGCTGGTGCTGGAGCAGGTGAGCGCGGCGACATTGAAGCCGGCCACGGCGCCGCTCTGGGCGTTGTAGGTGGCGTCGATGCTCACGGTCGCCGGGCCGGTGGGAGGTGCCACGCGGGCGTTGGCGGCATCGTAGTGGGTGGTGGTGCCCGTCCCCGCATTGGCGTGGCAGGTATTGCAGGTCAGGGTGGTGGGCAGCGCCATGTGCTTGTCGTGGGCACCCACGATGTTCGGATAGGTGACTCCGGTGGGGCCCGCAGGCAGGCCGGGGGCGCCCACGTGGCAGGACAGGCAGGTCCCAGCCCCGGTGGCGACCTGGGTGGGATCCGCCAGGGCATGACAGATGTTGCAGGCCGGGGCTGTTGCCAGGGGCGACGTGCCGCTGGTGGCGTGGCAGGTGGCGCAGGTGGAAGTGAAAATGCCCGAGGTGGTGGTCAGGTGGGCGTTGCCCTGGTTGTCCGTCTGCCCCGCGTAGAAAGGGATCGGGTGGGTGGCGCCAGAGGAAGTCCAGGTGTTGAACGCGGCGGTGTGGATGTGGGTGTGGCAGGTGAGGGCGCAGCCGCCGTTACCCTGGGTGGCACTGTTCACGGTGTAGGTGCCGGGCCCCGTGACGATGGCGGGGTTGAAGACGATGGTGCCGCTGGGCAGCTGGTCCGCCGGCGTTCCGGTGGCGACGCCGTCCACTGCCGTGGTGTTCAGGTACTTGAAGTGCGCCAAGGCGCCGGGGGAGCCGTTGGCCATGTTGTGGCAGGAGGTGCAGGAAATGCCGTTGGCGGCATTGGTCGCGTTGTGCGAACCCAGGCTGTGGCGGCCAAAGGCGTCGTTGTACTGAGCGGTGGTGGCGGCGGAGCCGGCCACGCCGTGACAGGCCGTGCACTGGGTGGCGCTGTTGAGCGTGCCCACCTGCCAGCCGGGGGTGGCCTGACCGCCGTGGCAACTCACGTTCGAGCAGGTGAGCGTGGCGGGAGTGAAGGTGGGATTCCCGCTCTTGGCCTTGAACATGGGATCCACAGAAACAGAGGCCGGAGGGGCGGGGGTGCCAATCCGGGTATTGGCATTGGTGTAGTGCGTTGCGGTGCCCGCGCCGCTGCCCGCGTGGCAAGCGTCGCAGGTGAGGGCCGTGGCCATGTTCATGTGCTTGGCGTGGGCCCCGGCGATGCTGGGGAAGGTGGTGCCCGTGGGGCCCTTGGGCAGGCCGGAGGCGCCGGTGTGGCAGGACAGGCAGGTGCCCGTCCCCGTGGCCACCACGGTGGGGTTCGCCAGGGTGTGGCACTTGGAGCAGAGCGGGGCCCCAGCCACCGGCGAGGTGCCAGTGTGGGCATGGCAGTTGGCGCAGTCCGCCGTGAACTTGGCGGCCGTGACATTGAGGTGCCCGTTGCCCTGGGTGTCCGTTTGCCCTGTCAGGAACGGGATGGGGTGCGGCACGCCGGCGGAGGTCCACTCATTCACCGCCGCCGCATGCACGTGGGTGTGGCAGGTGAGGGCGCAGCCGCCGTTGCCCTGGGTGGCGCCGGTCACCGTGTAGGTGCCTGGCCCCGTGACGATGGCGGGATTGAAGACGATGGTCCCGCTGGGCAGCTGGTCCGCCGGAGTGCCGGTGGCCACGCCGTCCACGGCCGTGGTGTTCAGATACTTGAAGTGGGCCAGGGCCCCGGCCGAGCCATTGCCCATATTGTGGCAGGTGGTGCAGGCGATGGCGTTGGCGGCGTTTGTGGCATCGTGGCTGCCCAGGCTATGGCGCCCGAAGGCGTCGTTGTACTGCGTGGCTGCGGCCGCGGTGGTGGCCACCCGGTGACAGGCGGTGCACTGGGACAGGCTGTTGATCGTGCCGGTGGTCCAGCTGGGCGTCGCCTGGCCGCCGTGGCAGCTCACGTTTGAGCAGGTCAGGGAGGCCGGGGTGAAAGTGGACGCGCCGGTCTTGGCATTGAAGGTGGCGTCGATAGCCACGGCTCCCGGCGCCGCGGGGGTGCCGTGCCGGTAATCGGCGTTGGTGTAGTGGGTGGCCGTGCCCGTGCCGCTGCCGGCGTGGCAGGTGTTGCAGGTCGTGGCCGTGCCCAGGGTCAGGTGCTTCACGTGGGCGCCGGCGATGCTCGGGAAGGTAGTGCCGCCAGGACCCTGCGGAAGGCCGGAAGTTCCAGCATGGCAGGACAGGCAGGTGCCCGCCCCTGTGGCCAGGACCGTTGGGTTCGCCAGCTTGTGGCAGATGTTGCAGAGGGGCGCCGTCGCCATGGGGGCGGTGCCGCTGTGCGCGTGGCAGGCGGAGCAGTCCGCGCTGAAAGTGGCGGCGGTGGCGTTCAGGTGGCCGTTGCCCTGGGTGTCGGTCTGTCCCGTGAGGAACGGGACCGGATGCGGCGACCCACTGGCCGTCCAGGTGTCAAAGGTCGGGACGTGGATGTGGGTGTGACAGGTGAGGGCGCAGCCGCCGTTGCCCTGGGTGGCGCCGGTCACCGTGTAGGTGCCCGGCCCCGTGACGATGGCGGGGTTGAAGACGATGGTGCCGCTGGGCAGCTGGTCCGCCGGCGTGCCGGTGGCCACGCCGTCCACGGCCGGGGTGGTCAAGTACTTGAAGTGCGCCAAGGCGCCGGCCGAGCCATTGCCCATGTTGTGGCAGGTGGTGCAGGCAATGGCGTTGGCGGCGTTCGTGGCATCGTGCGTGCCCAGGCTGTGGCGGCCGAAGGCGTCGTTGTACTGCGTGGCAGCAGCCGCGGTGGTGGCCACCCGGTGGCAGGCGGTGCACTGGGACAGACTGTTGATCGTGCCGGTGGTCCAGCTGGGCGTCGCCTGGCCGCCGTGGCAGCTCACGTTCGAGCAGGTCAGGGAGGCCGGGGTGAAGGTGGACGCGCCGGTCTTGGCGTTGAAAGTGGCGGCCATCGCCACGGCCCCGGGGGCCGCGGGGGTGCCGGTCCGCGTGTTGGCGTTGGCGTAGTGCGTGGCGGTTCCGGCCCCGTTCCCGGTGTGGCAGGCATCGCAGGTCAGGGTGGTGGCAAGGTTCATGTGCTTGGCGTGGGCCCCGGCGATGCTGGGGAAGGCCGCGCCTGTGGGGCCCTTGGGCAGGCCGGAGGGACCCGCGTGGCAGGACAGGCAGGTGCCCGCGCCCGTGGCCACCACGGTAGGATCGGCCAGCGTATGGCACTTGGAGCAGAGCGGTGCCCCAGCCACTGGCGATGTGCCCGTGTAGGCGTGACAGCTGGCGCAGTCAGCCGTGAACTTGGCGGCGGTGACGTTGAGGTGCCCATTACCCTGGCTGTCGGTCTGGCCGGTTAGGAAGGGGATGGGATGCGGCACACCGCTAGTGGTCCAGGCGTTCACGGCGGCGGTATGCACGTGGGTATGGCAGGTGAGGGCGCAGCCGCCGTTGCCCTGTGTGGCGCCGGTCACCGTGTAGGTGCCGGGCCCCGTCACGATGGCCGGGTTGAAGACGATGGTCCCGCTGGGTAGCTGGTCCACCGGCGTGCCGGTGGCCACGGCGTCCACGGCCGTGGTGTTCAGGTACTTGAAGTGCGCCAAGGCACCAGCCGAACCGTTGCCCATGTTGTGGCAGGTGGTGCAGGCGATGCCGTTGGCCGCGTTGGCTGCGTTGTGCGCACCCTGGCTGTGGCGGCCGAAGGCGTCGTTGTACTGGCCCGCGGTGACGGCCGAGGTGGCCACTCCATGGCAGGCGGTGCACTGGGTGAGGCTGTTGATCGTGCCCGTGGTCCAGCTGGGGGTGACCTGCCCACCGTGGCAGCTCACGTTCGAGCAGGTGAGCGAGGCCGGGGTGAAGGCCGAGGCGCCGGTCTTGGCACTGAAGATCGCCTCGATGGCGACCGAGGCCGGAGCCGCAGGCGTGCCATGCCGGGCGTCGGCGTTGCTGTAGTGGGCCGCCGTGCCTGTTCCGCTGCCGGCATGACAGGTGTTGCAGCTGAGTGGGGTCGGAAGGTTCAGGTGCTTGAGATGGGCGCCGGCAATGCTCGGGAAGGCCGCCCCCGTAGGGCCCTTGGGCAGGCCGGAGGCACCGGCGTGGCAGGAGAGACAGGTGCCCGCACCCGTGGCCACCACCGTGGGATTCGCCAGCTTGTGGCAGACGTTGCAGAGGGGGGCATTCGCCGCCGGGGCAGTGCCGCTATAGGCATGGCAGGCCGAGCAGTCAGCGGTAAAGGTAGCGGCGGTGGCGTTCAGGTGACCGTTCCCCTGGGTGGTCGCCATCCCCGTGAGGAAGGGGACGGGATGCGGTGACCCGGAGGCGGTCCAGGTGTCAATGGCGGCGACATGGATGTGGGTGTGGCAGGTGAGGGCACAGCCGCCGTTGCCCTGTGTGGCGCCGGTCACCGTGTAGGTGCCGGGCCCCGTCACGATGGCCGGGTTGAAGACGATGGTCCCGCTGGGCAGCTGGTCCACCGGCGTGCCGGTGGCCACGGCGTCCACGGCCGTGGTGTTCAGGTACTTGAAGTGCGCCAAGGCACCAGCCGAACCGTTGCCCATGTTGTGGCAGGTGGTGCAGGCGATGGCGTTGGCAGCGTTGGTCGCGTTGTGAGTGCCCTGGCTGTGCCGCCCGAAGGCGTCGTTGTACTGGGTGGCGGTGACAGCCGTCGTGGCGACCTTATGGCAGGCGGTGCACTGGGTGAGGCTGTTGATCGTGCCCGTGGTCCAGCTGGGGGTCGTCTGGGCGCCGTGGCAGCTCACGTTCGAGCAAGTGAGCGAGGCTGGGGTGAAGGCCGAGGCACCTGACTTGGCGTTGAAGGTGGCCACAATGGCGACGGAGGCCGGGGCCGTGGGGGTCCCGTGCAGGTAATCGGCGTTGGTGTAGTGGGCGGCCGTGCCCGTGCCGCTGCCGGCGTGGCAGGTACTGCAGGTGAGGCCAGTGGGCAGGCCCATGTGTTTTACGTGGGCGCCAGCGATGCTCGGGAAGGCGGTGCCGCCAGGTCCCTGCGGCAGGCCGCTGGTGCCGGCGTGGCAGGACAGGCAAGTGCCTTTCCCTGAGGCCACCGCGGTTGGGTTCGCGAGCTTGTGGCATGCGTTGCAGAGGGGCGCCGTCGCCATGGGGGACGTGCCACTGTGGGCATGGCAGGTGCCGCAGTCGGCGGTGAAGGTGGCGGCGGTGGCGTTCAGGTGACCGTTACCCTGCGTGGTGGCCATGCCAGTCAGGAAGGGGATCGGGTGCGGTGGCCCGGAGGCGGTCCAGGTATTGACGGCGGCCACGTGGATGTGGGTGTGGCAGGTGAGGGCGCAGCCGCCGTTGCCCTGGCTGGCGCTGTTCACGGTATAGGTGCCGGGCCCCGTGACGATGGCAGGGTTGAAGACGATGGTCCCGCTGGGCAGCTGGTCCGCCGGCGTGCCGGTGGCCACGCCGTCCACGCCCGTCGTGTTCAGATACTTGAAGTGCGCCAGGGCTCCGGCCGAGCCGTTCGCCATGTTGTGGCAGGTGGTGCAGGCGATGGCGGCGGCGGGGTTCGTAGCGTTGTGGGAGCCCAGGCTGTGGCGACCGAAGGCGTCATTGTACTGGGTGGCGGTGGCGGCGGTGCTGGCGACCGCGTGGCAGGCCGTGCACTGGGTGGCGCTGCTGATTGTGCCCACGGTCCAGTCGGGCGTCGTCTGGCCCCCGTGGCAGCTCACGTTCGAGCAAGTCAATGCTGTGGAGCTGAAGGCAGGCGCCCCTCCCGCCTTGGCCCTGAACGTCGTGTCAATGGCCACGCTGGCGGGCCCTGCGAGCTCCCAGAGCCGGGCATTGGCGTTGTCATAGTGCTCGAAGGTGCCGCTGCCGCTGCCGGCGTGGCAGGTGTTGCAGCTCAGCCCCGTGGGGAGGTTCATGTGCTTCAGGTGGGCGCCCGCGATGCTGGGATAGCCTGTGCCCCCAGGGCCCTTCGGCAGCCCGCTGGTGCCGGTGTGGCAGGACCGGCAGGTGCCCGCATTGGTGCCGGGCAGGGTGGGGTCCGCCAGGGCGTGGCACTCCTGGCAGAGCGGCGCCGTGGTGGTGGGCGAGGTTCCTGAATAGGCGTGGCAGGAGGCACAGTCCGCGGCGAAGGCGGCGGCGGTGACCGTCAGGTGCCCGTTCCCGCGACTGTCGGTCATGCCGCTCAGGAAGGGGATGGGGTGGGGGGCGACGTTGTTGTCGTGGCAGAGGGTGGCGTTGAAGCAGCCAGGCTGCGTGCCCGCGGGCGCGGGGATGGCGGGGTGGCCGACCGGGTTCATGGACGAGCCAGTGAAGTGGCACTGGGCGCAGACGGCGGCATTGGAGGGATCCGCAGTCACGTGCGTGAAGGTGGAGCCCGGTCCCAGCCGCCAGGGCTTGGGCGGGTGCGGGGCGCTCACGCCGTGGCAGGTGGCGCAGGCATTGGCGGAGGGCCCGCCGGAGAAGTCCTTGTTGTGGCAGATCTGGCAGGAGGCCAGGCCCGCGCCGGCCGGGGTGGCCAGCGCCGCCTTGGCGCGCAGGCCGTGGCTGCCGGGATCGGCAAAGCCGGGCGTGGACTGGTGATGGCACCCGGTGGTCATGCAGGTCGGGATGCCGCTGCCCACCCGGAGGATCGAGATCTCATGGCACTTGGTGCAGGCGCTGACCCCGGCCACGGCCTGACCCCCGTGCACATCCATCCAGCCGGCCGGATGGTAGCTCCCGTAGTACTGGGTGGTGTTGGCCGGGCTCTTGGTGCCGCCGCATCCGAACAGGCCTAGGAGGCAGAGGGCTGCTGCGACCGCGATGGGATGCCACTTGTTTCGCTGATCCTTCATGGCCCACATCCTTGAAAAGCGCATGTCCGGGTTTCTGGATCGAAAGAAGAAGGGGAGGGTTGGATCCGGTGTCTCTACAAGTTCTTCGGCACATGCCCGGAAGAGGTTTTGGAATGCTGGGCTCACCAGGAATGCTTCCTACAGCCCTTCCAGCGGTTTTGTCATCGTTGTGTACAAAGTATTTCCAGATCATAGGCAAATCCTTTGATTTCGCAATCGCAACTCCAAGTGGATTATTGATTTGCATTCTCAATTGCCGTAGTTCAAAGGGTCTAATTCCGGCCCAATCCCGCCTAGGCCTGAACCTGAACAGGTCGCGCTTCGGAAGCTCTCCTCACCGGTTTCAACCTACCCTGGTGTTGGAACAACATGTCTCGGCGATGGTGGCGACCAGGGCCGGGCGGGAGCCGCGAGGCGCTTACGTCGCGGGAGGCGTGCTCACGGCACGTGAACAACATGTGACGCCCGCACCACGGGTCGTCTGAAAAAATCTCTAGGCGTTCCCCCTCGCCAGGGTCCTTCCCCATCTCTGCTGGTAGCAGGCCATGTGGTCATGACCCCCCTCAGGAAGCTCACCCACCGAGGCCCCCATGCTGCGCCGCACCATCGACGTTCACGAACGCCTGCCTCTGGCGCAGACCGTGCCCCTCAGCCTCCAGCACCTGTTCGCCATGTTCGGCGCCACGGTGCTGGTGCCCTTCCTCTTCAAGGTGAACCCGGCCACGTGCCTCCTGATGAATGGCGTGGGGACGCTGATCTACCTCGTCGTGGCCAAGGGCCGCATCCCCGCCTACCTGGGCTCGAGCTTCGCGTTCCTGTCCCCGGTCTTCGCCGTGCTGGCTGCGGGCCTGAGCTACTCCGCAGCCCAGGGCGGCTTCATCGTCTTCGGCCTCATCTTCATCCTGGTCTCCCAGGTGGTGCGCTTCGCAGGCACTCGGTGGATCGACATCATCTTCCCGCCCGCCGCTATGGGCGCCATCGTGGCCATCATCGGCCTGGAGCTGGCCCCCGTGGCCACCAACATGGCAGGACTGACCCCGGGCCCCGCGGTGCTGGGCATGTCCCTGGCCAAGGCCCTGGTGGTGTCCCTCGCCACCTTGGCCGTGACCATCCTGGCCTCCGTCCTGATGCGGGGTTTCCTGGCGGTGATCCCGGTGCTGCTGGGCGTGATCGCCGGGTACCTGCTCTCCCTGGGTCTTGGCGTGGTGGACTTCCAGGCGGTGCGCCTGGCCCCCTGGTTCCAGGTGCCCACCCTCTATGCGCCCACCTTCAACCTCCAGGCCATCCTCATCATCCTGCCCGCCTCCCTTGTGGTGCTGGCCGAGCACGTGGGGCACCTGGTGGTGACGGGCAACATCGTGGGCAAGGACCTGATGAAGGACCCGGGCCTGCACCGCTCCCTGCTGGGCGACGGCCTCTCTAACGTGCTGTCGGGCCTGGTGGGCGCCACCCCCAACACCACCTACGGCGAGAACATCGGCGTCATGGCCATCACCAAGGTCTACAGCGTGTGGGTCATCGGCGGCACGGCCTGCATCGCCATCCTGGTGTCCTTCTCCGGCAAGCTGGCGGCCATCATCCGCAGCATCCCAGTGCCCGTGATGGGCGGGGTGTGCATCCTGCTCTTCGGGGTCATCGCCGCGGCAGGCATCCGCATGCTCATCGAAAAGAAGGTGGACTACACCCAGTCCCGCAACCTGATCCTCACGTCCGTGGTGCTCATCAGCGGCATCAGTGGCGCCGCCGTGAAACTGGGCACTGTCGAGCTGAAGGGCATGGCCCTGGGCACCGTGGTGGCCATCGCCCTGAGCCTGCTGTTTTGGGGTTTCGACCGCCTGGGCCTCAGCAACGACACCGACGCGCAGCACTGATCTCTCATCCCCATTTCGGAGGACCGCATGGAACGCTTCTTCAACCTGAAGGCCAGGGGCACCACGGTGGCCACAGAGGTGCTCGCGGGCACCACCACCTTCATCTCGCTGGCCTACGTGATCTCGCTGATCCCCAACGCCTTCCTCAAGGTGGCGGGCATCGCACCGGCCCAGGGCTTCACGGCCTTTGTGGTCTGCGCCATCATCTCGACGCTCATCGGTGCCTTCTACGCGAACCTGCCCATCGCCTTCGCCTCGGGCATCGGCCTCTCTGCCTTCTTCGCCTTCACGGTCTGCGCCCCCGCCAACCAGGGCGGCATGGGCTACACCATCCAGGTGGCGCTCACGGCCCTGCTGCTTGAAGGCATCGTCTTCATCTTCCTCAGCGCCATGAAGGTGCGCGAGCAGTTCATGGACGCCATCCCCTTCTCGTTGAAGAAGGGCATTTCCGTGGGTATCGGCCTCTTCATCGCCATCATCGGTTTCGTGGATTCCGGCGTCACCCAGGTGGGCCTGAAGTTCGAGCCCGACACGGTCTTCCCCATCCTGAAGAACGACCCCTCGGCCCTGTTCGGTCTGCATGACGTGAACAACCTCTTCATCGCAAAGTTCTGGGATCACGGGCACCTGACCCCGGCCTTCTGGAGCGTGGTGGGCCTGTTCCTCATCGCCGTGCTGGTGGCGAGGCGCGTGAAGGGCGCCATCCTCATCGGGATCCTCGTCATCACCCTGGTGGGCCTGCTACCCGTGTCCTTCGGTGGCGGCTTCACCCACCTGCCCAAGGGCGCCCTATTCCAGATCCCGAGCTGGCCCAAGATGTTCCAGTACGACTGGAGCTGGACCCAGTCCCTGGGGGGGATGATCAACATCTTCATCATCCTGTTCACCCTGCTCTTCGTGGACATGTTCGACACCATCGGCACCCTCATGGGCATCGGCGCCCAGGGCAAGATGCTGGACAAGGAGGGTCGCTTCCCGGGTGCCTCCAAGGCCTTCATGGCCGACGCCGTGGGCACCACCTTCGCCTCCATGTTCGGCACCACGGCCATCACGGCCTACATCGAGAGCGCTTCGGGTGTGGCCGAGGGAGGCCGCACGGGCCTCACGGCCCTGGTGGTGGCGGGTTGGCTGGCCATCGCCCTCTTCCTGTCGCCGCTCTTTCTCATGGTGCCCCTGCAGGCCACCTCGCCTGCGCTCATGATGATCGGCTTCTTCATGCTCTCCGAGATCAAGGAGATCGCCTTCGACGACATCACGGACGCCATCCCGGCCTACCTGGCCGTCATCGTGATGCCCTTCACCTTCTCCATCGTGAACGGCATCGCGCTAGGCATGATCGCCTACACCATCCTGAAGGCCGCCACGGGCCGCTTCAAGGAGGTCAACCCGATCATCCTCGCGCTCTCCGCCGTCTTCCTCCTCAAGCTCCTGTTCCTGTCCGCCTAGCCCTTGACGGCTTCCACCCCGGAGATCACATGACCAAGCTCGCCCTCGCCCTCCTCGCCGCCGCGGCCCTGCCCCTGGGCGCCGCTGACTGGAGCGACACCTTCATCGGCTACCGCACCAGCAGCCAGTTCCGGGAACCCGGCATCGACGGCACCATCAAGAAGGACATCCTCCAGCTCAATCACGTCAGCGGCTGGGCCTTTGGCACCAACTTCTTCAACGTCGACATGCTCATGTCCGACAAGGGCGATCCGGCTGCCAACGGCACGAGCGGCGCCAACGAGGTCTATGTGGTTTACCGCGGGGCTCTGAGCCTCGGCAAGCTCAGCGGCAAGAATCTGGGCTTCGGCCCTGTCCGCGACATCTCCTTCACCGCCGGCTTCGACTTCAACGCCAAGAACAATGAATTCGCCTCCAAGAAGCGCTTTCTGGTCTTCGGCCCCACCCTGAACTTCAAGGCGGGCAGCGGCTTCTTCGACCTGGGCCTCTGGGGCTGCCATGAGCAGAACTACAACGGCATCGTGGGCAAGTCCGTGGACTTCAAGACTACGTACCTGATCTCAACCGCCTGGGGCATCCCCTTCCAGGTGGGCCGCGTGGGCGCCGAGTTCAAGGGCTACGCCAACTACGTTGGCGCCAAAGGCAAGGACGGCTTCGGGGTGGAAACCAAGCCCGAGACCCTGGCCAACCTGTCCCTGCTAGCGGACGTGAGCCCCCTCTTCGGCACCAAGAAGAAGGTCTACGCCGGAGTGGGCTACGAGTACTGGAACAACAAGTTCGGCGGTCAGAACAGCGACGCCCCCGCCCCCGCCACCAACCGCCGCGTCACCGCCCCCATGCTGCAGGTGCAGGTCCACTTCTGAGCCGACCCGCTAGACTATCCCCTGCGCGCCTATAGCTCAGGTGGATAGAGCAACGGCCTTCTAAGCCGTAGGTCGCTGGTTCGAGTCCAGCTAGGCGCACCAGTCCGCCTAACTGGACTCGGGCCAGCGAGTGGGCTTGTGTAGACAGCGCGGGGCACTGTCGGAGCAAGACCGGCAGACGGCGCAGCCGGATGCAGTTCGAGTCCAGCGTGACATGGGTCGGCGCCCACCAGTGCCTGCCTGGGCCCGAAGCCATCCAGATTCAGGCGTAGAGGTCCAGCACGCTGGTCCGGTCGGCCATTCCAGCGGCCCTCGAGGTCCGGGGAGCATAGGTCGCCTGGGCTGATCCTGGCCTGACTCCCTCCATGGGATGCCTCAAGGCATAGGCCTGCCGTTCCAGGGGACTGACGGTGCCGTTCCGGTTCGTGTCTCTCGGATCCACGTAGGCGCTGGCGGAACGATCCGCCTGGACCAGCGGGTTCGCCGTGATGTCACTCCGACGCGAGCCAACCAAGTCCTGCAGGGGCGTCGACGTCCCCCTCGCCATGGTGACCTTCGGATGCCTCAGGTCATAGGCCAGCGCCTCCGCCGGAGAGACGACGCCATCCCGGTTCGTATCCCTGGAGTCGTAGGAGGCCGCGGCCCGGGCCTTGCCCGACCCCACCGCGAGGCTCGCCGAGCTGCTCTGAATTGCGGTGACCGCCATGGGTCCCCCCCGCTGGGAGGTTGATCCAAGTATAGGTCTGCCTGGGTGCGTGCGGAATCGACCGCCGGGAATCCTCCTCTGGCGCGACCAGAGAAGAAGTCACTGGATGTCCATGGGTTCTGGCCTCAGCGCCTCCCCAGCACGCGGAGGTTCCCGGGACCCCGCGCCTTCCCAAGCGGGTTGGCAACGCCAATCCGCCGGAGGCCCGGCCGGGCCGTGGGAGAGAGGTAGACCCGCACGGTGGCCCGGTCTGAGGAGAGGATCCGCGGCGGCGCGAGCACGGCGATGTCCTTTCCGAAGGAGAGGTGCATGTCCGCCGTGAAGTTCCGTCCCGTAAGCTGCAGTTCGGCCTCGGCCCCCGCACGGAGCTGGGCCGGCTCCACCGCCTCGATGCGCGGCGGCTCGCCCCGGTTGAGGCGCACGAAGTAGCGGATCACCGGCACCTGGAAGCTGACCGGGGGCGACAGGATGCGCAGGCTCACCTGGTGCTCGCCCAGTTCGGTGGTCGGGAGGGAAGGCAGGTCGCGGGAATCCACGGTGAGCGCCGAGGCGAAGGCCACCTGGCGCGTGACCGTGCCCACCGGCACGCCATCCACGGTCCACTGGGCCTGGAAGGCCCCCGTACCCTCGCACTTGAGGTCCAGAAAGGCCACCAGGGGCGTGGCGCCCTGGGCCACGGCGGCCTCGGTGCCGCCGTCCTCCCAGCGCAGACGGAGCATGGCGATGCTGAAGGGCGCTGCGGGATGGTCCGCCACCCGCACCTGGGCCTGGGCCACTTGGGGCGGAGAGAGGGCACCGCCATTGGTGAGCGAGCGATACACCGCCCGCACGGTGTAGGAGCCGGGGGTCAGGTAGGTGGTGGTCGCGATGGTTCCAGCGTCCGCGACCCGGCCATCTCCGAAGGACCACTGCACCTGGCCGATGGGATCGGGGGTGGCCGTCAGGATGAAGGTGACGGGCCGGCCCGGGAAGGGGACGCTCGGATTGGCGGTGATGGTGCCCGCCGCCTGCACCACCAGGGCGAGGGAGAGGGCGAGGCACGTGCGGAACCAGCGCATGGTTCACCCTTCAGAAGGACAGGTTCAGGAGAAGGAACAGGCGGTTGTCTTCGACGATGCCTAGGAAGTCGGGATTGCGAGTGTAGCGGGCCTTCAGCCCGAGGCTGCCCCGCGCCAGGTTCCGGAGGTACGGATCCAGCGTGAGCCCCAGGGTGCCTTCCGCCGTGGAGGCGTTCAGCGTCACGCCCGTGGCGAGCACGGTCCGGGAGCCGCCCCCGTTCAGGAGCAGCTGCAGCGTCCCGGGGATCAGGCTGAACTGGGCGTTCAGGAAGGCGTTGGCGATGGTGGTCTGCTGGTCCCCAGGCTGGCTGAGGATCCGCGACCAGCTCAGGTTCGGGGCCAGGCGGCCCCAGGTGCCGAGACCCAGGTTGCCCCCCAGGGACAGGGCCTTGCTGGTGCCCGTGGTGCGGGTGTAGCCGGTGGATTGGAGCCGGTCGAACTGCGCATTGAAGGTGAGCACCACCTGGGGCGGCAGCATCAGATCGAAGCCCGTGACCACGCCCGAGCGCTCACTGTTGCTGAAAGGGATGAGCGGATTGGCCACCACTTCGGCCTCCTGGCGCCCTGCCCGCAGGCCCACCCGCCAGGTGGCCGTGGGGTTGAGCACCACCCGCGCATCCAGGCTCTGGGACTGGCTCCAGGCCTGGCTGAGGTTCACCCGGCCGGTGGGGTTCGTGCGCTCGTCCGAGGCTGTGGCGCTGAGGCCCCAGGTCGGGCGGTTCAGGGCCAGGCTGCCATCAAAGACCCGCCGGTCCCCCGTGAAGAAGGCCACGCCGACCGTGCCGAAAGCCTGGCCCACGGCGCGGTAGCCCGCCTGGGCGCTGAAGGAGCCCTCGGTCCACTGGCTGGCGAGGCGCCAGGCCTGATCGGATTCCATGGCCACGTCCGCCTTCGCATCCGGCGTGTAGAGGCTCCGGGCGTACTCCCCGGAGACAGCTAGGCGATTCTCCAGGAAGCGGCCATCAACCACCAGCGCGCCGGTGGAGCCCTCCCGCACGGGCAAGGCGAAGGCTGTCACCAGGTTCGCGGCGGTGGCCATGTCATCCCGCCCGCCGAGGAAGACCAGCTTGGTGCGCAGGGTGTTGTCGAACCAGAGGCGGCTGAGGGAGCCACCGTAGGCCTCGCTACCTGCCACGGGCCAGAGGAGGCCCGTCAGCTCGGCCTGCCGCTGGGTGTTGAGCGCGAAGAGGTGGGCCGCCGTGGGCTGGCCCGAGTAGGTGTAGTCGAGGCCCCGCCGGCCCCCGGGGCCCAGGGTGAACTCGGATTCCTGGGTCATCAGATCGCCCGCCTGGAGGCGGTGCGCCCCGGCAGCGTAGACCGCCTGGATGTCCCCCACGGTCCATCGGGCCTGGTTCGGCAGCGGCTGGTTCGAGTAGACCAGGCGCGCGCCGAAGGCCAGCTGACGGCCCTCCTCGTCCTTCTGCAACACCAGGCGGACCTGGCCTGCCGCGAGGAGGGTCGGCTCATTGGGAACGGCCACTTTCCGGTGGACCAGATCCGTGGCGCTGCCATCCACGTAGATCGGTCCGTGGGGCTTTGGCGGAGGCGGCGGGGCGGCCGCTCCCGCCCCGGGCTCCGGCTCGGCGGAGGCCGGCAGGTTCAGGGTGAAGAAGGCGGCGGGGGCCTCCGCCGGCAGCGTAGCGACACCCGCCGCCCCTTTGGAGGCCACGTAGCACTGGATCGGGACCCCCGTGGGCAGCACCGTCTCGGCCCGCGCCGTGAAGAGACCATCCTCGCCGCGCACCAGGGTGAGCGTCTCGAACTCGGCCTCCCCCGCTTTCCGGTGGAAGAGCACCACCCACTCTGTCCCTGGGGGCGCCTTGGCCTGGACGACCAGAGGTCCGCCAGGGGCGGGCGGCGTGAGGAACTCCACCTCCACGGGCGGGGGCGCCTGGGCGACGAGGGCTGGCGCAACGCCTAGAGCGCGCGCCAGCCCTCGCAGGGTTCGGGACTCAAGCACGGGTCGGGACCACGCGGTGGCCGGGTTACTTCAGGATGGTCACGTGACCGGTCTTCTGGTGCTTGCCGGACTGGGAGGCGCCCCAGGACCAGCTGAGCACCTCGATGGTGCCCGGATGTTCGTCCGCCACCACCTTGACGACGCAGCGCCCACCCGGGGTGTCAGGCAGCTGCTCTCCCTCGGCCTGGGCCACGCGCTCGGAGGCGTAGCCCCCCTTGCCCTTGGCCAGGTCCCAGTCCACTAGGCAGACCACGGGCTTGTGCATGCGCTTGCCCGTGGGCAGGCCGCTGGCGGCATCCCGGGGCGAGACGACCCCCGCCGACACCACCGCGCCGCCCGGCAGGGCTCCGCCCTGGGCCTGCTTCTTGGTGATGCTCAGGTCCTGCACGTTGACCTTTCCAGCCCCGCCGCCGGAAGCAGGCGAGGCCGGGGCAGCCCCCGGCGCGGTGCTGCGGGTGACGCTCAGGTCCTGGACGTTGACTTTCCCGGCACCACCGCCCGTGCTTAATGACGTGCTGGACGGGCCATGGCCCTGGATGCTGATGTCCGAATGGCCATCCCCGTCCAGATCGGCGAGGGTGACCGACCGTCCGTCGGGGCTGGTCACGACCAGCTGATACTCCCCGGGGGGCACGTTCGTGAACCGGACACAGCCGTTGGAATCGGCCTGGGCGGAAGCCACGGTGGCCCCGGCCCGGGTCTGGAGGGTGGCTTTGGCGATGTGCTTGCCCTGGGCCCCCTGGAGGACGAGCCCCAGCATCAATGCACCTGCAACTGCGTAAGACCGCTTCATGGATACCTCCCTTAGGTGGTGGTGCGAATAGACCGAACAGTCTACAGGCCTCGGTCTGTATTTGAAAAAATAGTTCAAAACACTAAATTTTATTTTTATGGAATCCGGCCGAAAAGCCTCGATACCTCCCCCCGCATTTCCCTGGGCAAGCCGCTGGCCGGACCTCCGGCAAACTCCGGCCCTGGTGGACAGGCTAGGTCAGGGGCTTCTCTCCGTAGGCCTTTTCCAGCAGCTTCCGGGCGTCCACGCAGATGGGGCAGTGGCAGATGGACCGGGAGGCGGACTTGGCGTGCTCCATCAGGAAGCGCCGCAGCAGGGCGATCAGCTTCGCGTTCGAGATGGGATCAGGGGACACGGGAGCTCCACGGCTCGGGACACTGGCCCAAGGGCAGTCCTGCTGACGATAACCGGCCACAAGGCAGAGGGTGCCGACCGTCGTCACAAAAGGCAGAAACAATGCCAGCCCTCCGGCAGGATTCAGGAGGGGTGGCCGGCTTCCCGATGAGAGCTTGCACCTGAAAGCTGACGCTGTGACCACCTCGCCGTCACCCGGCACCCCCTGTGGGGCCCTTGGTCTGACCCGCCGCACCGGCGGGACACCCCCCCTGAAGGGGCTGGCCTGGACCTGGCTCCGAGGCCTCATGAAGGGCACTTGGGTCACTGTCCTGCTGGTCTGTCTGCTGCCCCTGGAGGCGGCTCCCCCGCCCAGGCCCCTCTCCGTGGCCACCAACCTCGGCAACCCTCCCTATGAGTATCTGGACGAGCACGGGCAGCCCGCCGGCTTCAACAATGACCTGATGAAGGCGCTGGCGCGGACCACCGGGCGACCCATCGACCTGCGTCCCATGGGCTTCGGGGATGCGAGGGACGCCTTCGAGCGCGGCGACCTGGATGCCCTCGGCACGGTGATCTTCACCGAAGCCCGGGCGAAGCAGATGGACTTCACGGTGCCCACGCACACCATGACCTACATCCTGCTGGTTCGTCGGGGGGATCGGACCATCCATTCCGAACGGGACCTGCTCGGCAAGACCGTGGTGGTGAACCGCCGCAACGCCGTGGCCGAGCACTTCCGGCTGCAGGGCATCCCCTACCAGGAGCTCGCCACCAACGAGGCTTGCATCACCGCCCTGGGCGAAGGCAAAGCCGACTGCGCCGTGGCGCCCAAGTACACCTGGCTGTACCTCAAGAGCCAGAAGGCTTATCCGGAGATTTCGGTCGTGCCCACGGAAATCTATCCCTCCCGGCGAGGCATCTCCGTGCACAAGGGCAACCCCGAGCTGCTGGCCCAGCTCAATGAGGGGATCTTCCGGCTCAAGGAGGACGGCACCCTCGACCGGCTCTACGCCAAGCACTTCGGCAGCCTGGAGGCAGACGAAGTCCCGTTTGCACGGATCCTCCAGCGGGTGATGATCGCCGCGCTCCCCATCCTCCTCATCCTGCTGCTGACGGCCCTTGGACTCTGGTCGTGGGCGCTCCGGCGGCTCATCGGAAAGCGCACCGTCGAGCTGCAGAAGGAACTCGCCCGACGCACCCAGCTGGAAGGAGAGCGCGAGCGCGCGCTCTCGGAACTGACCCTCTACAAGGCGCACCTCGAGGAGCTGGTGGCCCAGCGCTCCGCGGAGCTGCAGGCCGCGAATCTCGATCTGCTGCTGGCCAAGGAGGCGGCCGAGGCCGCCAACCAGATGAAGAGCGCCTTCCTGGCGAACATGAGCCATGAGATCAGGACCCCCATGAACGCCGTCAGCGTGCTGACCCACCTGGCCCTGCAGACCGAGCTCACCGATCGACAGCGGCAATACCTGCTCAAGACCCGGATCGCCTCCGACTCCCTGCTCGGGATTATCAACGACATCCTGGACTTCTCCAAGATCGAGGCAGGCAAGCTCCACATGGACACCAAGGACTTCCTCCTAGAGGAAACCTTCGAGCGGGTCACCCAGCTCGTGGGCATCAAGGCGGCCGAGAAGCGCCTGGAGTTCATGCTCCACATCTCCCCGGAGGTCCCGCCCTGCCTGCATGGCGACCCCCTGCGGCTGGGCCAGGTGCTCACCAACCTCTGCAGCAACTCCGTGAAGTTCACCGAGACGGGCGAGGTCGTGGTCACCGTCACCAAGGTCCAGGCCGGGGACGGCCGCGTCACCCTCAAGTTCTCGGTGCGGGACACAGGTATCGGCATGTCACCAGAGCAGACCCGCCAGCTGTTCCAGCCCTTCAGCCAGGTGGACAGCTCAAGTACCCGAAAGTTCGCCGGCACGGGCCTGGGGCTGGCCATCAGCAAACACCTCGTATCGATGATGGGCGGGGAGCTCTGGGTGGAGAGCGAGCTGGGTGGTGGAAGCGAATTCTGCTTCACCGCCATGTTCGCCCTCGGCCGCCATGTTCCCGCGCCGCGGGATCACGCATTCGAAGGCAAGGACGGTCTGCGCATCCTCATTGTGGACGACAGTCCCATCGCCCGGCTCATCTTGCACGGCCTAGCCACCGGCCTCGGCTACGAGGCCACCATGCTGGCCTCGGCGCAGGAGGCCTTCGAGGAGCTGGAACGGGTTCCCTATGGCCTGCTCCTCTTGGACTGGCGGTTGGCCGACGGGGATGGCTTCGAGGCCGCCCGGCGAATCCGGTCGGCGCCTGGCCAGTGGGACTCCCCGAAAATCATCATGGTAACGGCCTACGGGGACGAGGAAGTGGCCCGCCGGGTTGAGGCCGAACACCTGGACGGCTACCTCACCAAGCCCGTGTCACCCTCGTCCCTGCTCGACGCCATCTCCCACGCCTTCGGAGAGAAGGCCCCCACACGCCTCCTGCAACCCAGGCAGGCCACTTCGCCGGAGCAGTTGGCGCGGCTCCGGGGGGCAAAGGTCCTGCTCGTGGAGGACAACGACTTCAATCAGCAGGTGGCCTTGGAGCTCCTGACCCTCATGGGCATGGAGGTTACCCTCGCCGTGAATGGGCGCGAAGCGGTGGAGAAGGCCCACACAGCCCCCTTTGATGTGGTCCTCATGGATCTCCAGATGCCCGTCATGGATGGCTACGAGGCCACCCGGCTGCTCCGCGCCGAGGCCAGGAACGCCGACCTGCCCATCCTCGCGATGACGGCCCACGCCATGCTTCCGGAGCGGGAGCGGTGCCTGGCCCTCGGCATGAACGACTACGTCACCAAACCCATCAACCCGGACGAGCTCTTCGGCACCCTGGCGACATGGCTCCAGCGGGGCGGCCGTCCCCATGCACCTCACCCGCACAAGGAGGCCGCCGCCTCCGCTCCGGTCACTGCCCCGGTAGGCCTTTCCTGGGAGGCGGGCCTAGCCTCCTTCTCCGGGAATGCCGAGCTCCACGACAAGATGCTCCGCCGCTTTCTCGAGCTGAAGCCGGGCGCGGCGGACGAGATCAAGGCGGCCCTGCTCACGGGTGACGCCGAGACCGCCACCCGGCTGGCCCATTCCATGATCGCGGTGGCTGGCACCATCGGGGCGCTGGAGCTGGCCGCCCTCTCCCGTGAGCTGCAGAACACGATCCCGGTCGCCCCTCCCGAGGTCATAGCCCCGCTCCTGGCGCGATTCGAAGCAAGCCTGGGCCGCATCGTGGAGGAGCTAAGGGCGAGGTTCGATCCGGCCGGAGGCGCCTCGATCCGCCGCTGAGGACGCCGCCTCAGCCCAGGATCCTGGCCATCAGGTCCGAGTGCAGGTTCCAGTGGAAGAAGCCCGCCAGTCCGAAGAGGAAGCCGAAGGCGGCGAAGACCCCCGCCACGCCGAAGAGCCAGCGCTTCTTGGTCAGCGCGGTGACACCCGCCAGGGCCACCGCCACGCTCAGGCAGGCCTCCGCCAGATCGAACTGGTCGTCGTGGATGTTCATGGCGTCATAGTCCCTGGTGGCCTTCTCCGCCTCGCCGCGGATCTGCTCCTTCTGTTTTCGTATCGCTTCGCTGCGGCCACCTGGGCCGCGACCTTCGCCTCGACTCTGGCCTGGGCCTCGGGCTTCAATCCCGGGTTCATCTCCAGTTGGGCCTTCAACATGTCCGCGGAGTTCTCGGCGATGTGCTGCTTGGTGCTCTTGCTCTGGTATTAGGCCCACTGGTCCACCGCCCGGGCCTGGGACTGCTGCATGGCCTGGACCACGTGGCCGCCCTTCACGTTGCACAGGGCCATGAAGGTAGCCACCACCGCTACGAAGAGGGCAATGAATCCATTGAAGCGTCTCTCCGCCGCGTGGTCCTGGACCTCGTCCTGGATCCGGTCGAGGGCTTCGGGCATGGGGTCCTCCTGGGGCGACCCCAGCCTAGGGCACCGGGGGCCGGCGTCGGCCTCCGCGTACACTGGCGGCTTCCCGGGTGCACCATGGGCCGACTGCCGCTGATCCTCGCAACCTGGCTCCTGGCCCCGCCGCTGGCCGGGCAGCCCGGGACCCGGCCCGCCGCGCTGACAACGCTGCGGGCGAGAGCCCAGGCCGGGGATGCGGCCGCCCAGTTCGAGCTGGGCGACCGCTGCCACTTCGGCCGTGGCCTCCTGAGGGATCACGCGGCAGCGGCCCGGTGGTACCGACTGGCCGCGGAGCAGGGGCATCCCGGGGCCCAGATGAACCTGGGGAATGCGTATTTCCGCGGGGAGGGCCTGCCCCGGAATGCCGCCGAGGGCTACGTGTGGTTCGCGCTCGCCTCCGCGAATGGTCAACCTGGCGCCGCAACGAACCGCGACCTGGCGGCGAGAAAGCTCTCGGCGCTGGAGATGAGGGCAGCTCAGGCTCGAGTGCGGAGGCTGGGGGCGGAGCTCCGGAAGCGGAGCGGACGGGACTGAGGCATCAGCCAGAGCTGGGTTAACCAATACCCTCAGCTTCATCCAGTGGTTCGCCGCTTACCCTTCTGGGGCGCCGACCCATCCGGTCGGTATTCGAACTGCGTCTGGCTTTGCCAGCCGCCGGTCTCGCTCCCGACAGCGCACTGCGCTGTCTCCGCGATCCCACTCAGAGGTTCGAAACTCCTTCTTTATTCCGACCACAAAACAGGGGCCCGCAGGCCCCCGTTTTGTGGTCGGGGCGAGAGGATTCGAACCTCCGACCCTCTGCTCCCAAATTAGATATCAATTAGGGTAACCCAGGGATTCGATTGTTCAAAATACTTGGGAATAGGATTTTTAAAGAATTTCATCCCTCCTTTGCCCCTGGTTTCCCGACTGAGTATGGTAGAACCTTGGTAGAAGCTTATGGACTTAACATGCCAAAGAGATCTGAGGTCAGGCTCAACAAACGTGTTCTGGACGAGCTCCCCATCCTGGAGAAGCTCTACAGCGTCTTCGATTCCGATATCCCTGGATTTGGAGTCCAGGTTCACCCGACTGGGGCCCTGACCTTTGTCCTGAAGTATCGATTCGAAGGTCGGCAGCACTGGATCAAGCTCGGGCGCTTCCGGGTTGACCTCACAGTCGACCAGGCCAGGAAACTCGCACTATCCAAACGGGGCGAGGTTGCTGAAGGTTCAAACCCTCACGCCACCAGGAAGGACGCCAAGGCCGCCCTCACAATCAGGGAGGTAGGGGAGAAATTCCTGGTGGAACACGTCAAGGCAAAACTTAAGCCCAAAACCCAAGAGGTATACGGCTGGAACCTGAAGAAGCACATCTATCCGAGACTTGGCGCCCGCACAATCCGGAGTCTCGATGTCAGTGATGCCAGAGCTCTACATCACTCGCTTAGGGACCGCCCGAGAACGGCCAACATGGTCCTCAACATCCTCTCCAAGATCTTCAATCTTTCGGAACAATGGGGATATCGCCCTCTGAATAGCAATCCCTGCCACCTAGTGGAGCGCTTTCACGAAGGAAAGCGGACCTGCAGGCTTGAGGACGATCAGATTAGGAGCTTGGGCGAGGCCTTGGAGTCCCTCGAGCAATCGGACGCCATCCCAGTGATCATGGTTCGTCTATTGCTAGCTACCGGCGCAAGGCGCGGAGAAGTCCTCGGACTTCGCTGGGACGAGTTGGACTTGACCAAGGGCCGGGAGTGCATTCGGAAGTCGGAACACAAAACCAGCAGGATTTCAGGGGAAAAGGTGATTCCACTGACGAAGGAAGCGCTGGGGATACTCAAGAAGCTCCCTAAACGGGCGCATCCCCTTGTCTTTCCATTCAACACAGTGAGCGCAGCGGAAACAGCTCTTAAACGGTTCTGGAGTCGGTTGCGAAGGAGAGCCGACCTTCCAGAACTTCGAATCCACGACCTCCGACACGTATTCGCAAGCGTGGCCATAGACGCTGGTGTATCTGAGGAGGTCATCGGTGCCATCCTGGGCCAAAAGACGCGTGAGGTCGTTGCTCGTTATGCCCATCTTGGGCGGGGACCAGCCAGGAGCGGTGCCGAACGGACAATCAAGGCTCTCTCTGCGAAACTGCAGGGCAAGCCGACGACCCTGAGCAGGAAGCAATAAGCTGAAAATTCACCCGAATGATTGAATGAAAACCCTATGGAAGAGCGCCAAAGCCGAGACTGTTAGCTGAGCTCATGGCGAATCTCCACTTGTGGGGAGAACTCGAATAACCCCTGGCCTAGGTTTCGGATTTTGGTTCACATCCCGTCCAAATTATCCTTTCCCAGTTAAGGAGCAGCCATGAGTTGTGTCGAGGACTTGGCCACCCTATTCGACGGGACACCCCTTGCGGTTGAGCGTGTTGTGGCGATCTGGCCAGGTCTCACGGTCATGGAGCGGACCACCTTGCTTCCCAAGTTGCTGGAGAAGCCCGGTGCGCTGAACTACCACCGTCACCGAAACCGCCTCCTCGACTTGGCGTTGGCGGACGATAACGCCTTCGTCCGATATCTCGCGGCCCGAGATGTGTACGAGCCCCGCGAGGGGGCCGAACCGCATGAAGTGGTGAGGTACACGAAGATCCAGAACGACGGTTCACCCCTGGTGAGATTCTCGCACTTTGAAAATGAATATAAATTTCCATATCCACGCTACGAGCCGGAGGCGTTTTGGTCCGCGCCACAACCTTGGCGACTAGCCGCCGTCACTGGCAAAAAGGAATCCTGCGAGGAGTTCGCCAAGCTCTTGTTGTATGCGTCTGAAAACCTCTTCCCTGAAGACAAGTTGCTGGAGCAGGAGATGGTCGACGTTACTCTTCAGTACCTGACCTGGAAGGCCCTGGATAAACGCCTGAGGGATGCCGAAGAGCGCGCGGTTGCCTCCAGAGATTATGAGGCGCAACACATGGCCGGGAGTGGTCTTGCTGCACTGTGGGAAATCGTTTTGAAGGTTCCACGGCAGGTCAGTTTTGCGTTGCTCCGACATCTTCCGGAGCCATGGGGACCCAACTATTGGGGGGTTGGAGGCGCCATCCTGGACGGCCTAGATAAACACCAGAAGAAGGTTCTTTTGTATCGCGATGACTTCTGTGCTTTCCATTGGAGGAAGGAAATTTTTGAAAAGGACGAGGACAAAGACCTAAGCGCCGCGGCCCTTTCACATCCAGATTTTCACTTGGATGATTCGGTCATCAACAGATTGGTTTTCCGACCAGGTGAACCACTAGAGGAAGGACGAAGGAAATTCGCCGCGCTCGAAGACCTGGCAAGGTACTACTCTGGGGCGACAATGGCCCAGTCCCAGGGAATCACAAGGCTCCTCGAAGAGTCACCAGAGGAAGTTCGGCGCTACGGATCCCTTGATGATGCTTACTTAACCCGACTAATGTGTGATCGTCGGCTGAAGACACTTCGCCGAGACAGGCTTGAACAGGAGTATCTGGAGCTCCGGATTCTGGATCTTGTTTGGGGTTTGGTCCCGCTTCGAGGCGAGATCAAGGACAGTTGTCCGGAAGTGTTCAGACAGTACCTGGTCGAGGGAAATCCCTGGGATAGCTACCGTGGCTTGAGGGACGCCTGGAACCACAGAAACTCTACTGCCATAGCTGCAGCTATCGGCGAACACGGGCGCCGATCGAACTTCGGATTCACCCTCCCAGACGACCTCGTCGCTGTTCCAAACCCAGAACCTCCAACACAGAAAGATGACCCCCCAGGGGATGTTCTCATGCATGTGCTACCCACCAAGCTCTACGAGCTGGGAGCCAGCATCGACCGCACCAAGGCACTACTTTGGGGTGTGATCGCACTCCTTTTCCTGGTGTTGATCACCCGGCGTTAGAGAACCCGACTCATTGATGGGTTCAGTACGAGTTCCTGCCATCCGGTTCACGGTCATGGCGTGCCACATGATTCTCGGAATTCTAGTCTCCGACCTTGCCGCAGGTTATCCAATTGGGTTCATGATCTTCTACAAATTCAGTTAAACCCAATTCCATCTCATTATCGTCATTACGCCAGAGCCCCTGGAGAATCCCGTGAAACGCTTCGGTTTGCTTCTTCTCATTATTCTAGCCATTCCCGCATTCGGCTTGCTGGTTGGATCTTTTGCAAAATTTCAATCCGAGAGCAAATACTTCGACATGGTTAAGGAGAAATGGGGCGAGGAGGTTGCGAAAAATGCGACTGTGGGTGAGTTTTCCCTGGAGAAGGTTTCCCAGAGATCGGAACTGGCGAATGACGCATTCGTTCAGAACTACAATCACGTTCGTCTGCTTCAAAAGGGAAGTTTAGCCACGCTGGTTATCGGTCTATTCCTTCCACTCATCATTTTCGTGGCAAGTCTATTCGCCGCCCTCCATAGGAGGATCCTGCTTCTTCTCTTTGCGCCGGGATTGAAGGTTGTCCTAGTCATCCTTTTCGCGGTCATCTTGGCCCAAGGAGCTATCGCCACTTATGGGTTGTTCGTCCTGGAGACTACCCTGCTTAACCGATACCATCCCTTCCTTATTGGCGGCATTGGATTGGCGGCAGCCGTAGGGGCCCTCTCAATGATTGTGGAGGGTTTCTCCATATCCAAACGCGTCACTCTTAACATCGAAGGCTTGAGACTTTCGAAGGAGGATGAGCCTGAGCTTTGGGAATTCGTTTCCGATATTGCCAAGAAACTCGGTGCCAAGGTCCCAAAGAACATCGTTGTTGGCTTCGAGCCCAATTTCTTCGTAACGAATGCGGACGTCACTGTCTATCCAGACGGTTCCAAATTCTCTGAAGAGACCCTCTACTTGTCTTTACCGTTTGTAAGGATTCTCTCGAAGGACGAATTGAAGGCCGTCATAGGTCACGAATTGGGCCATTTCAGGGGCGAGGACACCAAGTACAGCCTGAAGTTCTACCCAATTTACGCAGGCACGGAAAAGGCAGTCCAAGCCTTGATGTCCAACTTCGACAACGGCGCCGGTAGTGTCACCATTCTCCCTGGTTACGCTGTATTGATGTTCTTCATGGAGCGATTCGCCGTCGCAGAGAGCAAGATTAGCCGGGTCCGCGAACTCCAAGCGGACAATGCGGCAACAGAAGCATCCTCTTCACATGCACTTATCTGTTCACTTCTGAAACTCGGTGCCTTCGCGCCTTTGTGGCCAAGTGTTCAGAAGGTCATGGCAGAGTCCTTAAATGAAGGGAAGTTCATGATTAATGCAAGCAAACTCTTTTCGGAATCTGCGGTCGATTGCCTCGATAAGGACACGCTCTTTAATAGCGTGAACATCTCAATTCCACACCCAACCGACTCTCACCCGACTATCAGCCAGCGAATGGAAAATCTCGGATTTTCGGTTGACGGATTCAAGGCCACATACGCGAACCAAGGGGTTAGTGACTCGGCCATCGAACTGCTGAGCAATCCGGAAGAGATCGAGAAGGCTCTCACGATGTTTGAGCTTCGGGTTCTTCTTGAACTCGGCCACGCGAAATTACCCCAAGGCGAACCTACACCACTAGAAGCGTGACTCAATCGTGCTGTAACTGAGCATTCGAGGCAAAATCAAGGGCTAGTAAAGTCCTGGCAACCCCTGAGTGCAGGGTTTCAAGAATTCACCGCCGATTTAAAGGAAGGCTAATTGGCTTCCACCTTCAATGCATCTGGCAGCTTCTTTGATTCATTCCATACCGCCAGGAATTTCTCCGACATCTTTTCAATCAGTTTCCGAATGGCGCCAGCTGCATCATCTGATTTATCACCTTCGGTTGTGGACCAAAGTCGATTCCCCTTGTGAAGGACCGTGTAGGAGCCTTCACAGGTCGTTGAATACATACCAGACCAGAAGCTCAGCGTCTTCTGACCACATTCAGAGGCAATGAGAATGACCACATCGCTCTGAGCTTCTGTTGATACGACGGCCGGCCCCTTCCCATCCCGAAGAATTTGCTCTGCATGGGCCCTGGCAACCTCCGTGGGGGCCTTGATGAATACCGACTTGATCGACCTCATCGCCTCCTCAACCGACACCGGTTCAGTCCTCTCTTCACGAACTTGCGCCTTACCTGAAATTGCTTCCAGTTTTACTGGTGCCACTTTCGCCGCTGGCATCCCAGCAGGCCTGCTGATCATCAATT
>Ga0268298_10001142_pt1 | contig 32038 bp, 28 predicted proteins | sample WWTPWeurt_MetaG_FD_194462 | JGI IMG/M metagenome (GOLD analysis project Ga0268298, IMG submission 194462) | Activated sludge microbial communities from WWTP in Nijmegen, Gelderland, Netherland - WWTP Weurt | ecosystem: Engineered > WWTP > Aerobic digester > Activated sludge | place... | reverse complement strand
TTGCCATGATGTATGACAAATACAAGGACAGGAAATTCAAGTCGGCCTCCGGGATAAAATTTTTAAGCGTGGCCCTCGAACAAGATCGGGAATCTGCCTTAAAAGCCATTGAAAAAGATGGCCTGGTCTGGCCTGGCCACATCGTCGAAACCCAAATGCTCAAGAGCCCCATGGCTTCTATTTTTGGCATCAAACAAGTGCCCACCAAATTTCTGATAGGTCCCGGTGGCAAAATAATCCTTTCTGACCCTGACATTAAGGAACTGGACGACTACCTGGCAAAAGACCACCCGGCAAACTGACAATTTGACCGAAAAATCAAAATGGCAAGTATATTGAGCAGATAAATATTCGTTAAACAATTAAGAATTATGAGTTCAGAAGAGCATAAAATGTCAGGACATGAAATTGAGATCGAGCATATAGACCAAACTACCCCTCAGGAATCTCAACCTCAAAATACAGAAAACAAGACAGATTCACAGGAAAAGCTTGAAGCAGAACTGGCTGAACAAAAAGACAAATACCTCAGGTTATTTGCTGAGTTTGATAATTATAAAAAACGTACCACCAGAGAGCGCATCGAATTAATTAAGACTGCGGCGCAGGATTTTGTGCAAACCATTCTTCCTGTGTTAGACGATTTTGACCGGGCACAAAAATTGGCAGAGGAACAAAAAAATGATTTGATTTTTCCTGAAGGCATGAAACTGATGCACCACAAATTAATAGGCATTATGAAAAATTCAGGAGTGGAAGCCATGGAATCCAACGGTATGCCTTTTGACCCTAACATCCATGAGGCAATCACTGAAATTCCTGTCACTTCTGAAGAAATGAAAGGCAAAATTGTAGATACCGTGGAAAAGGGATATTACATGCACGATAAAATAATAAGGTTTGCAAAGGTGGTCGTTGGAAAATAATTTTTTCCATACTCCATTATCAGACTTTTCTTAAAGAGACCATATGGCAAAAAGAGATTTTTACGAGGTATTGGGCGTTTCCAAAAATGCGGATGAGGATACGATCAAAAAAGCTTATCGAAAAATGGCAATGCAACATCATCCGGACCGCAATCCGGGCGATAAAGCTGCGGAAGATAAATTTAAGGAAGCTGCAGAAGCCTATGAAATCCTTAGCAATCCCGACAAGAAAGCCCGATACGACCGCTATGGACATGCCGGAGTAGATCCTCAGGCAGGAGGAGGTTTCAATGGTCATGGCGGAATGACCATGGAAGACATTTTTGAAAATTTTGGAGATATATTTGGGGATGGAGGAAGTCCATTTGATGCCTTTTTCGGTGGACGAGGAGGAGGTAGAGGCGGCAGATCCGGTGGCCAGAAGGGTAGTAATTTGCGCATTAAGGTTAGCATGACACTGGAGGAGATCGCTACCGGCGTGACCAAAAAAATAAAGGTTAAAAAACAAATAACCTGCAAGACCTGTCACGGAAGTGGTGCTAAGGATGCTAAATCGGTAAAAACCTGCGGAAGTTGCAATGGCTCAGGATACGTAAGACAAATTAAAAACACATTCCTGGGTCAGATGCAGACCACCACAACCTGTCCTACTTGCAATGGAACAGGTCAACAAATAGCCAACAATTGTACAAGTTGTCGAGGTAGTGGCGTCGAAATGGGTGAGGAAACGATCGAAATCCAAATCCCTGCAGGAGTAGAAGACAACATGCAACTCTCCTTAAGGGGTAAAGGAAATGCAGGGGCCAATGGAGGCATGACCGGAGATTTGTTGATCAATATCGAACAAAAACCTCACGAATTATTTTCAAGGGATGGCATGAACATCCATTATGATCTATACATCAATTTTGCCGACGCTGCTTTAGGCCATCAATTTGAAGTCCCAACTCTGGGAAATCCTGTTAAAATAAAAATTCCGCCTGGAACACAAAGTGGAAAAATTTTCCGCCTTAAAGGCCTTGGCATTCCATCTGTGCAATCTTATGACAAAGGTGATCATTTGATCCATGTAAATATTTGGACACCAAAGAGTGTCACTAATGAAGAAAAAGCCATGTTGGAAAAAATGAGAGGTATGAACAATTTTCAGCCGCATCCTTCCGCTGAAGAAAAAGGCTTTTTCGACCGGATGAAAGAATTTTTCAATGCATAGAACGACATCTAGCCTCTTATTTGTTTTGACCTTTGGCATTCTCTCTTTCCTGTCCTGCAGAAGGCCATTCTATTCAAAAGAAATAAAATTTCCCAAAGAGATCTGGACATACAATCAACCGCTCGAATACAACTGGTCCATTCAGGATACTCATAAAGCCTATGACCTGATTTTGTATGTGCGACATGATGACCAACTGAAATACCAAAATATTTATGTCAGGTGTCACTCTTCTTATCCTGATAAATCGGTCCAAACCCAGGAAGTATCTCTTGAATTGCTGGATGCTGCCGGAAAACCAAATGGGACTTGCAACATGGGAACCTGCACTGCAGAAATCCCACTGATATTGAATACAGTATTTCCGGTAATGGGTGATTATGGATTAAAAATAGAACAGTATTCAAGAGTAGATTCATTTCCTGGCTTGAAGGCTGTCAGGTTTGATTTGGTTGAAAGAAAATAATTTCGTAGTTAAATTATTTCGTCCTTCAGTTTCCCTTTAATCGCTCCCAGAATTTTTGCAATTCCTCCGGGTCTCGATTAGGCCTCTCCCGTTCAGGCAATACTTTTAAGTGGTCTCCCTCTCTTGTCAGATTAAAATGAAAAATAAAATCTTTGGGATCATCAAATTTAAAACTAAGCGTCCCGTACCTTAAATCGTTGTATTGTAAACGACCATTCCCCAAATCCATCAGATTGTAGTACTGTTCACTAAACCAAGTCAGAATTTTTAACTCTTTCTGATCCATAAACTCTTTAACCAGGTATTGATTTTGGGGTAATACCCTGATTGAATCAATTTTCCGCTCCTTATCGAATAAGGAATAATACCCACAGTAATAATTACTGTCCTTCTGGGCTATCGAAAACCAAAGAATATTGTTAAAAATAGTAGGTGTAGAAATCATCTTATCAGGTACAATTCCTTGTTTACTTAGTGATGATTCCATAACTTTATCTACATGCTTTCTTGTGGACATAGTGGCCATCATGTAGAAACAACTCACCCCAATCCCCACCCAGTTGGTAATTTGCCTTCTGCGATCTGTACGTGAATAAAAACCACAGGCGATTACAGTAGCGAGAAAAGGAATGGTGTAAATAGGATCTACAATAGAGATGTTGGAAAGAGAAACTCTTACATCCGAAAAAGGCCAGAACAATCTGGTTCCAAAGGTGGTAAAAGCATCCAGAATCGGATGCGTGACAATGGCATAGAAAAACAACCATGCCCACTCTTTATAAGAAACTTGTGGATGTTCCTGGTCTTTTGTTAAATACTCCTTATACAGATCTTTGATTAGAAAATACAAACCAATGGCCAATAAAACAGGTAGAAAATATCCTTTAGATCCAATCAGGAAGATGAGTAGAAAGCTCAATATCCCTGCCATGAGTATAAAAAATAAAGTACTCGTGATAAAACCAACCGTCCGATATTCCTTTCGATTGTAGATTCCGGAACCGTAAAATTTCAATACCATCCAGGCCAATGGAAAAGGCATGATGCAGGCAAACAATAAGGAATGCATTGGTCCACGGTGGAAGGCAAGCGCATCGAGATCTCCCATAAAAAAATTGGACAGCACATCCAGGTCTGGTATGGTGCCGGCAAATGCACCCCATATCAAAGCTTTATTTCCAATTTTTCTTCCTAGAACCGCTTCTCCGCATGCAGCTCCCAAAACCATTTGAGTCAGTGAATCCACGTATTAATTTTTTCTTTTGAAATCGGAGGACTAACATCTGCCCCGATGATTTGTTTATTTGGTATACTTTACAATTAACTCCCGAATACAACGCAACTCTGCTTATTTATGGCTTTTAAACTTGACCATTCACTTTTATTTTGATTTAACCTTCAAATTTAGGCGATCAAATTTAATCGGTGGAGTAATAATGATTAGGTTTGTAGAGGTATATATTAATGCCTTGATTTAAAATAGATATCTAGATGTTTAAATTCCTATTTTATGGGTTGCTCGGAATTACAGCCTTATTCCTTTATAACTGTTTTATCTTATTCAACATGCCTACAGGTTCTAAAGATGCGAGCCTGAATACAAAACTGACCTTTGGCTCAATAACTGTATTATGCGGACTCGTATCTGCCTTGGTGTACTACTTCCATAAGGTTCATCATCAAAAAGCAGCTAACCTTGTCTTATATTCATTTTATGGACTGCTTATCGCGATTACAATTTACGCTGCTTCAAAAGTAAGATGGAATTAATCCTATAATTCTGTTTTCTTTATAATTCTAATTGGATTCTCTTATAGAAGGGTAAAGAGTTAAAACTATAAATTGAAAATTAAAATTCTCTTATACAAATATTGAATCAATTTTTTAATTACTCTAAGTCGGAATATATACACTAAAAAAAAATACTTATTTAGGTAAATGGGAAATCTGTAAATAAAAATTAACAGAATACTTCCATTAAATTTTTCTGAGGTATCCATGAGAATAAACAGCAAGAGGAAAAATTTTTCTATCCTCATATTCACCAATGACGACAGTCGTGTCATCCATTTGGTAAGACATTAAATGCCATATTTTATCCACTGTTGCATTTAATTCAATAGAAACTCCATCTACCCCAACTAAAAACCATCTGTCCTCAATCTTGATCGTTTTAGAATCTCTGATTAAAGCCGGCATTTGTTTCAGGAAAGGGTTACGCAATAAAGCCTTGGTCAAGACATCGAGATATTCTTTAACGTCATGAGTCTTCCAGGATATTTGCTCCGGGATAATGTGATGCTGCTCTGGTACATCATGCATTCTGATGGGCAAAGCTGATGGATAAAAGTGTACATAACCACAATACATTTTTCCAAAATCAAAATTTCTAATCTGAACAAAACGATTGATCTGAAATTCTAAGTACAGTCCAAACTTATGCTGGTTGCGACCATAAAACCAATGGCGATGGATTAAAATATTCTCTTCTTTTTCCCGGTGCGTACCTAAATAAATCCAATCATCCTCAACAGGTGTAGTCTCTTTAATGAGATCTGATTTCTTTATACTTACGCCCATGAATGCCAGCAGATCTTCTTCATGGATAAAGTCATGTTTTTCCCTGGCCTTAACCATTTGCAGAAATAAATAAATTAATCCGATTTCATTCATCAGCTCCTCCACCCAATCTTTTCCTGATTTTATTTTATACGGAAGAGTTCTTAATCTGCGGCCAATAGCAGGCATGCCGCTATCCACTGCCCGGGTTGCCATTTCCTGAATTCTGGATTCATCCTTTTGAAGTACTTCGAATCCCTGACTCAACAAATGAATTATCCAATCTTCAAGCAACTTTAATCCATCGGCAATCCTTTTTGATCTTGCCGAAGGAAGCCGCCCTGCTTTAAAGACCGGATAGTTCATGTAGACATTGGATAAGTTTAAATATTTAATTGATTTAGGGCAATTTCAGATGCAATTTGTTCTGCACTTTTTTTATTGTAATCTTCGGCAGAAGCAATTTCTACGCCATCCACAAAAACACCTACTTTGAATCGATCGCGTTTATCTGTTTTATATTTACTGATTACTCTGAAATCTATCTCCTTGGTATTTTTCTGACACCATTCTAAAAGTTGACTTTTGAAATTGTCATCATACGTTTCAAGTTGCACAATGTTGATGTATTTCCGGAGTATCTTTTTGAGAATATATCTCTTGGTAAAGTCAAATCCGCGCTCTAGATAAATGGCCCCAATTAAAGCCTCCAAAGCATTGCCCAACATGGATTGTGAAATCGCAGTCTGGTTAAATTCCATCATTAATCTATCCAATCCCATTTGTTCAGCTAAATCATTCAGGGTCTTTCTTTTGACGATTTTTGAACGCATCTTGGTCAAAAAACCTTCATTTGCACTTGGGTATTTATTAAATAAATATTCACCAACCACAAAACTTAACAAGGCATCGCCCAGAAATTCCAGTCGTTCGTTTGACTGATACAATTCTAATTTCTCGTTGTTTTGATTGTTAAGCGTGGATTTATGATAAAATGCCAGTTTAAAAAGGTAAATGTTCGAAGGCGTAAAGCCCAATACCGTCCTGAGCCTTTCAACAAAAAACTTATCCTTTGAAAAATACTTATGGTTTGTTCTCTTAAAAAACCTGAATAAGAACCCTAGCATCTCTTAAATATCACTGAACTGTTATGCCCCCCAAATCCAAAGGTATTGCTTAAAAACGCATTAATGGTTTTTTGCTCCGCTTGGTTAAAGGTAAAATTAAGTTTCGGATCCAAATCCGGATCGTCAGTAAAGTGATTGATCGTAGGTGGGATGAAGTGGTGATTCATAGCCAGAATCCCTGCAATACATTCCACAGCGCCGGCTGCACCAAGCAAATGGCCTGTCATGGATTTAGTCGAACTGATGTTCAGTCCATATGCGTGATCTCCAAAAACTTGTTGAATCGCTTTAACTTCTGCAATATCCCCAAGTGGTGTTGAAGTTCCGTGTGTGTTGATGTAATCAATATCCCCTGGTTGCATGCCGGCTTCTTCTAAAGCGAGTTCCATGGCTGCCTTAGCGCCAATGCCATCAGGATGTGGCGCAGTAATATGGTAGGCATCTGCGGTTAACCCTGTACCACAGAGCTCAGCGTAAATTTTTGCACCGCGGGCCACTGCATGTTCATATTCTTCAAGCAACAATGCACCGGCACCCTCGCCAAGAACAAATCCATCCCTCTCCTTATCGTAAGGACGGGAAGCTGTTGCATAATCATCATTTCTTTCTGAAAGCGCTTTCATGGAACTAAACCCACCAACACCTGCTCTGGTAATGGCTGCCTCCGAACCACCTGCCAATATAATGTTGGCCTTGCCATGGCGTATAAAATCAAATGCATTTGAAATTGCATGACTGGACGATGCACAAGCAGATACGGTTCCATAATTTACACCCATAAGTCCATATTTGATGGAAATATGTCCCGGGGCAATATCAGAAATTAATTTTGGAATCAAAAAAGGGCTGTATCTCGGAGCACCTGTGTGCAATGCTGCTTCGGAGAGGTCTGTTTCTAAGGTATAAAAACCACCAATTCCGGATCCCCAAATTACGCCAAACTTCATTCTATTGACGGACTCCAGATCGATATTCGAATCTTTGATGCATTCTTCTGCTACAACCAAAGCGTATTGTGCGAAGGGATCCAATTTGCGAGCCTCCTTTTTATCCAGAAAGTCTTCCGGATTAAATCCCTTAAGCTCACAGGCAAAGCGGGTTTTGAATAAAGTTGCATCAAAACGAGTAATGGGTCCGGCTCCACTGCTGCCACTCCTTATCCCATTTAAAAAGGCATCCTTGTTGTTGCCAATAGGTGTTAAAGCACCAATACCAGTGACTACAACTCTTCTCATGCAAAAGTTCAATTAAGTTAAAGCCCTCCGACGGCTTGCCGGATAGACATCATAAAGGTAAATCGTTTTCCTGAAAAAACTCCCTTATTTGCAGTTGGCCTCTAAATATTCTACAGCCTGGCCCACTGTCTGGATCTTTTCTGCTTGATCGTCTGGAATGGAAGTGTCAAATTCCTTTTCGAATTCCATTATCAGCTCTACCGTATCCAATGAATCGGCGCCAAGGTCGTTGACAAAGCTCGCCTCATGCGTAACTTCAGCTTCATCTACACCCAATTTATCGATAATGATTTTCTTTACTCTTTCAGCAATTGTTGACATTTTTATTAAGATTTTTTTATAAGAGCGCAAAAATAATGAATATCAAAAGCCATTTCAAATAAATGAGCTAAAATTTATCAAGTATTTTATGCAACTACTAAACATGCATAGGGGTTAATTTTGTTCCATAGTTTGATAAAATATTATAAATGTCATTACATAACACAAAAATTGTAGCTACAATCGGCCCAGCGTCAAGTTCTTATGAAGCCTTGAGAGATCTTGCCTTGGCTGGTGTAGCGGTCTTTCGGCTTAATTTTTCTCATGGCAAACATGAAAATCATGCCTCTGTCATTGAGCATATTACCCGAATTAACGAAGAATTTGACATGCACGTGGGCGTTTTGGCCGACCTGCAAGGACCAAAATTGAGAATCGGCCTAATTGAGAATAATGCTCTTCCTGTGAATCCGGGGGACATTTTGACATTTAAAGATGAAGAATGTATGGGCAATGCCCAACAAATCTATATGAGTTATGACCATTTTGCGAGAGATGTCAAACCAGGTGAGAAAATTCTGATCGACGATGGCAAACTGGTTTTTGAAGTCCTGGAAACCAATTTTAAGGATACTGTTAAACTGATTTGTCTTTATGGAGGGATTTTGTCTTCCAATAAAGGAGTTAATTTACCAGACACCGAAGTTAGCTTACCCTGCTTGACGGAAAAAGATCTTGCCGATCTTGAATTTATCCTGACCAAACCGGTCAACTGGATTGCGCTATCTTTCGTGAGGAAGTCTTCTGATGTGGAAGATCTCCAACGAAGAATCGCGGCAGCTGGTCATTATGCAAAAGTGATCGCTAAAATTGAAAAACCGGAAGCCATCCGCAATATTGATAACATCATTAAAGTCAGTAACGCAATCATGGTAGCGCGCGGTGACCTCGGAGTAGAAATGCCCATTGAACAACTTCCCGCAATGCAAAAAATGATCATAAACAAGTGCATCCAGCGTTCCAGACCGGTAATCGTTGCCACACAATTGATGGACAGTATGATTACTAACCCATCCCCTACGCGTGCAGAAGTTACAGATGTGGCAAATGCTGTACTCGATGGCGCGGATGCGGTAATGCTCAGTGCAGAAACCTCTGTGGGTAAACATCCGGTGATTGTAGTGGAAGCCATGAACCGAATCATCTCGGAAGCTGAAAAACATTATGCCTTCCAGACACGAAGACCAAAACCTTCCGAGAAGTCTTCCACTTTTATTAGTGATGTTGTTTGTTTTAATGCAGCAAAAACAGCTGAGGAAATTAAAGCAACTGCCATTATTGGGTTGACCGTCTCCGGATATACTGCATTTAAAACTTCCTCTTACCGAACAAACTGCCCCATTTATATCTTTTCCAGTGCACACCACATGTTGGGGACATTGAATTTGGTTTGGGGCGTAAGATGTTATTATTATGACAAAATGAGTTCAACTGATGATACCATCGAGGATGTTGTGGAAATTCTAAAGACGGATGGCAAAGTTAAATCCGGCGATTTCATTGTGAATACAGGAAGTATGCCTGTACATAAAAAACTTCGTACTAACATGCTCAAAGTAACCGAGGTCGAATAAAAAGTCTTTCTTTTCGTTATCAAAAAGCAATGTCTGACAGTTACATGAATACAGCCGGAATTTTATACTCATTTAAACAATTCTTACTTTTTACCAGATATATTGGTATCCGGATACCTTTTATATTCGGGTTATATTGCCTAATTCAATTACCTGCCCTCAGTCAAAAAACAACTACACAAATAGAACTGGAATCCAAACTTATTGATGCCATCAAGGAAGAAGAAATCGGAAATCCTGAGAAGGCGATCCTCATTTTAGAAAAAATGAGATATGAACCCGAAACTAAAGCAACAGTCAATTATTATCTCGCAAGACTGTATGAAAAAAGTTCCAGACATGAAGAAGCTCTTCTTGCGATTCAAGAAAGTGTACTTGCCGATCCAGGCAATAAATGGTTTAAGGTTTTTAAAGCAAATCTGCTGGAAAAAACTGCACGATATGAACAGGTGGCAAGTGTCTTTGAAGAACTTGTCAAAATCGAACCCCAGAATTATACTTTCTATGACTTGGCTGCCATTAACTACTTAAAGGCTGAGAAATCCGAAAAGGCATTAACCATCCTCGACCAGGCCCAAATCAAATTCGGTCCAATGCCTCCCCTGGTTTTAAAAAAAGCGGAGATCCTGAAAGTCCAAAAGAAATATAAAAAAGCTGCAGAGTCTTTAGAATTATCTTTGAAAGATTACCCAAATCATAAAGAATTGTATCCAAGTTTGATAGAATGTTATAGTGCGGAAAACAAAATTCAGGAAAAAGATGCTGCACTCGCCAAACTAAAATTTTTGGATCCGGAACATCCCCTTTTTCGTAAACAATCCGATGCACCTCCTGCAAATATGTCTTCTGCTGACTTGATGAAAAGTATAGTGGAGCGAATAATTAATTTGGATGAGGCTATTAAAATATTGATTCCATCCTTACAAAAACTGGCCGATGGTCAGGATAGTCTTCAGGAACAAACTTTGCTTGCACCTGCTTTAAAGCTGACAGAACTTTACCCAAAAGAACCAAAATCTGCAGCATTGGTAGGAGATATATATTTTCACCACAATAATTTATGGAAGGCTGCGGAATGGTATAAAAAATCTGTTGCATTGGGCTCTGTTCCCTATCCGGTTTGGGACAACCTTATCTTTTGTTTATACCAGCTAAGTCATTGGAAAAGTTTAGAAAAATATGCCAATCTTGCTTTGGATCAGTACCCTAACAACAGTTATCCTTATTACGCTTTAGCAATTACTCAATATCACAACAGCCACTACGAAGAAGCACTTACAAACGCAGAACATTTCTTGTTGATCAACCGAAAAAATGAAATAAATAAATCGCTTGCCCATGTGATCCTTGCAAAAATATACTTCGCAATGAAAAATGAAACCCAGGCGAATGTACAATGGGAAGCCATGAGGCAAATAAAAAACAAAGCAAGTGGCGGCGAACTTGAATATCTGGTTTACTGTCAAAAAAACGGCAAGGAATACTCTGCTGAAGCACTAAAAAATGCAGCTGATAATATTTCAATTCCTCAATATTTCAGAAATTATAAGTTGGCTGAAATTTATTATCTGAAAAAAGATTATCCTTCTGCCTTGGCATCTATAATAAATGCTTTGAATTTTCCTCAGGCCCATATCCCTGAAATTCTTGAACTGGCATATTATATTCTCACTGCATCAAACAATTCGACAGATGCAAAAAAATATATCTTAGAAGCTGTTGAGTTATCAGAAGATAAGTTAAAATATAATGCCTTACTTCAAAAAATAAATTAATCCTTTGAAAGATAATTTTCTATTTGCAGCTTCAGCGATAATGTTAACCCTGTTTTCTTGCAGTACAACAAAAAGAAAATCATCTGAATCCGGTTACATTCACCCCCCCATTAATATTAATAAATTAACCGAAGAATTAAAACTCAGACAGGATTATCTATACCTCACACTCAAGGGGAACATGGAATTCGAAAACCAGGATATCAGCACTTCTGCTCAAGTCACCCTGCAAAGTAAAAAAGATAGCCTTATTATACTTAGCCTGCGCAAATTAGGTTTTGAGGTTGCCCGTGCGCTTATTCAGCCGGACAGCATTATTATCATAGATCGAATTAACCAGAGTTGGGTAAAATTGGACACTAAAGTTTGGAGTGAAAAATTAAATATACCAATTGATTTTTATGGCATTCAAAATATACTTATTTCTGGAATTCATCTGCCTGTTGGTCCCGAATATACCACCCAACAAAAAAGGGATACATTATTGGTTGACGGAGTAGCTGAAAACTATTCTTTACAGTCATCTTTGCTTTCTAATGAATATGCTCCATTAAATACTTCATTTCATCAATCGGGTAAACATGCGCAGATGATTATTAAGGAGTTGTCAAAATCTGGCCACTTTTTAATTCCAGTCAACCTTCAATTGACCTATGATGAAGACAATTCTGAAATTCAATATGTAAAATTAAAATGGAGTGAAATACACACCAGAAAAATAGAAAGTTTTAAATTTACCATTCCGGCAAGTTACACCAACGAAACAAGGTAGTCCAAAATGAATAATTTCAAATTTCGATACGTACTGCCTTTGATGGTTTTTTGGTTTTCATGCCCATGGAACTATAGTAACTCTCTACAAGCACAGACAGCTTCGGAAAGAAGAAATTACCTATCCAAACAAATCCAAAAGACAGAAGAAATTTTATTGCAGTCAGAAAAAGAAAAAATGACTGCTTTTAAAAATATGCAGATCCAGATTACACAGATTGCCAACAGGAATGAGCTCATTGAAAATACAGCCAAAGAATTAGAAAAACTGGACCAAAGTCTTACCAAATTAAAATCAGAACATCACGAAAATTTGAATAGACTGGAAATATTAAAAGAAGAGTACTTTAAGAGCCTTCGCAGAAAATGGATGCAGAGAAATACGGTAAAGGCAAATTATTTATTTGCACCTCATTCAGAATTAAATGCCATCATAAAGTCATGGGTCTGGTATGACCAATTGGATAGAGAAAGAAAAGAAAAATATACTCAATTTAAAAAATCACAGGAACTTGTTTTGGAAAAACAAAATGAAATACTCAAGCAAATAAATATTCAAAAAGAATTGCTTCATTCAAAAGAAACAGAGAAAAATAAACTGGCCGAAGACTTGAAGAAGCAACAAATTATGATTTCGGAAAACCAAACTAAAAAACAAGAATGGCTGACCTTAATCAAAAAGTATCAAAAAGAAATGAGCAAAATTGAATCCATTGTCAGCAGTGGAATTAAAGAAAACAACCTAGATCTTTCAAAAAATAAAAATATTTCAACTTCTTTAAAATCAGATTGGCGATTCCCTTTAAAAGAGGGAATTGTAGTATCCACCTTTGGCACCCAAAATGATCCTAATAATCGAGCAGTCAAAATAAAAAACAACGGCGTAGATATCCAATCCAAAAACTCTTTTGTTTCTGCCGTCAATAATGCAGAAGTATTACAAATACGTCAACTTGCTAACGGGACTTACTTGGTTTTATGTAAAGAAGGAAACTTCTATCAGGTATATTCTAACTTAGACAAGGTCCTTGTCAGGGCTGGAGAAACCCTTGCAAAAGGAAACCACATAGGTCAATGTAAAGCTACCCCACAGGGAAGGCATGAATTACATTTTGAAGTTTGGAAAGGAAAAACGCCACAGAATCCAATGAAATTTCTGCTAACGGATTAAGTCTTATTCCTTTCTAAATGATGACTTCCTGCCCAAGATCCGGAATGTCTACATGATCAAACCCAATCTTATTTAAATGCCCTTTGTAGGCAATTTGTGTTTGCTCTTCTCCGTGAACTAGAAAAACTTTGCTCACTGTGTTTTGCTGGTTAGATAGAAAATGACTCATCTCTTTTTGATCTCCATGCGCAGAAAATGAATCCATAATTTCAATTTTGGCATTTACTTTTTTTACTTCACCAAACATTTTAATAAACTCAGCGCCTGATCTCAGGATTCCACCCGGTGTTTCAGGCGAACAATATCCCACAAACAATATGGTATTATGAGGATCCTCTACATTATTGAAAACATGATGTTTGATCCTTCCTGCATTAACCATTCCTGAAGAAGAAATAATAATGCAAGGTTCTTTACTGAAATTAAGTTTTTTGGATTCTGCCACATCATGAATATAATAGAGGTGATTGAATCCGAATGGATCTGGATCTTTAATCATATACTGGTGTAGGTCGAAATCAAAACATTCTGAATGACTTCTGAACACTTCGGTGGCATTAACTGCAAGTGGACTATCCACATAAACAGGAATTTTTGGCAATCGCTTTTCATTGACCAATTGATCCAAAATATAAACAAGTTCCTGAGTCCGACCCAAGCTAAAAGCAGGAATGATCACTTTTCCCTGGTTATCGATACAGGTGGACTGAATGATCTCCATGAGGTGATTTTTTTCTGCAGGCTTCTCAAGATGCAACTTATCCCCATAAGTAGACTCCGTAATGATAAAATCTGAAGGCAACATAAAATGTGGATCATTCAGAATTGGCCGGTCTGGTCTGCCGATATCTCCACTAAATGCAAAACGAAGATCATCCCCTTGCGTTTTGATCCGGAGATTAACACTGGCAGATCCGAGTATATGACCTGCATCGGTAAAAATTAAATGTACGCCGGGTGAAATTTCTATCAACCTGTCATAAGACATCCCCACAAATAGAGTCATTGCATTGGCAACGTCTTTAGCAGAATAAAGTGGTTCTCTATGTTGACCTTTATATTTTGGGTTTTTGCGTTTTTTTTCTGCAAGTCTTTTATTGTAAAATTCCACATCACGCTCTTGAATATGTGCAGCATCCATCAACATAATGGAAACCAAATCTCTCGTCGCATGTGTACAGAAGATATCTCCCTTAAATCCATCTTTTACCAATTTCGGAATCCTTCCGCAATGATCAATATGCGCGTGAGACAAAATCATTAAATCAATTTCTTTGGGATCGAATAACCAATCATTATTCAATTGATCTATGTTGTCCACTCTTCCTTGAAATAATCCACAATCCAGAAGAATTCTTAATCCATTTTCCAGTTTAAGTAAATGACAACTACCGGTCACTTCTTTAGCTGCTCCACAAAATTTTATTTTCATTTTTACTCTTTTAATTTAAGACTGAATGCAAGTTATTCATTGCTCAGTTGTTGCACTCCTGAATATATTCTTTCAATCGATTTTTCCTTTCCCACTGCCATAAGCATTTGGTACACATCCGGCCCCATAGGAGTCCCGGATAACATTACCCGAATAGATGGCAAGACCTCTCCCATTTTCATTTGATACAGATTCATGAACTCTTTAATCTTTGCTTCCAAACTATCGTGATTCCATTCCTTCAAATCTTTAAAACCATTTCCTAAATTTATAAATGCATCTGCCCATTCACGCTTCCACTTTTTTGTCTTGAATTCATCATCGGTGGAACTTGGTGGCAATACAATATATTTACCCATATGAAAAAAATCAGTAACTAAAACTGCACGGTCCTTATACAAATGATAAATAGTTTTTAGCTGATCTTCACTAATATCCAATTCATGTTCTGAAAAAATTGCTTTGACTTGATTTTGTAAAACCTGAAAGTCTTCCTTTTGAATGTAAGTTGAATTAAACCATTTTGCTTTATTGTAATCAAACCTCGCTCCTGATTTAATAATCTTCTCCAATGAAAACATTTGAATCAATTCATCCATTGTAAAAATTTCTTGTTCTGTTCCCGGATTCCATCCCAACAGTACTAAAAAATTGATCAAAGCGCCTGGCAAAAATCCCGCTTCTCTGAATCCTGAAAAATTTTCACCCTCTTCTGATTTCCAATCTATAGGAAAAACCGGAAAACCAAATTGAGCACCATCCCGTTTGGATAATTTTCCATTTCCATTCGGCTTTAGAATCAATGGCAAGTGCGCAAACTCTGGCATTTCGGCTTCCCAACCAAAAAATCTATACAACAACACATGGTGCGCTGTACTGCTTAACCACTCTTCCCCACGAATAACGTGGGTGATTTTCATCAACCGATCATCAATAACGTTTGCCATATGATAAGTAGGCATTCCATCTGATTTGATCAAAACTTTATCATCCAACTCCTCTGAATTAAAATTAACTTCTCCTCTTACTTTGTCCACAATGCTCACTGTTTCTGATGGAGGCACCTTCAGTCGAATCACCCATGGCGTGTTGGCATTAAATAAATTCTCAACTTCATCAGCACTCCTTGTAAGACTGTTTTTCATTTGCCCCCTTGTATGGTAATCATACTTTGGCATTGGATTGGATTCAGACGCAAGTCGTTTTTTCATTTCCTCAATCTCATCCGTAGTATCAAAAGCATAATAGGCATAACCAAGATGGATCAATTGCTTTGCATAATCTAAATAAATTGCCTTTCTTTCAGATTGTCGGTATGGACCATAAGGACCGCCATAACCCAATCCTTCATCAGGAATCAATCCTGTCCACCGCAAACTCTCCAAAATATATTCTTCGGCACCGGGGACATATCTGGTTTGGTCTGTATCTTCTATTCTTAGTATGAATGTGCCCTTATTCTGTTTCGCAAACAAGTAATTATATAGTGCAGTTCGTACACCACCTATATGCAAGGCCCCTGTCGGACTTGGGGCAAATCGTACTCTTACCGGATTCATCAAATGATTTGGTTTTGTCAATTATTAGTAATTATTAGGCATCATTTAACACGAAACTAAACCTTTAAATAAGAAATTTGTATTTATTCTTACCGTTCAGCGCAAAAATAGTCATTCCTCCAGCAATAATAACTTCATGTATCTAAGCTTCACACCAAAATTTCTTCAGCAATTACTTCCCGGGCTGATATGGAGGATGGAATCCGTAGAAAAAAAAGTTTATTTAACTTTTGACGATGGTCCTATCCCTGAAGTTACGCCATGGGTATTGGATGAGTTAGACAAGTACGGTGCAAAAGCTACTTTTTTTTGTGTAGGTCAAAATGTCGAAAAATATGGAGATATTTTCCATCAGTTGAAGTCTCAGGGACATACCATCGGTAGCCATACTTATAACCATATCTCAGGCTGGGCTTCTGATAATCTGGATTACATGCTCAACGTGAGAAAGGCCTCTAAAATATGTGAATCGAATATTTTCAGGCCACCTTATGGCAAAATTCGTCCCTCACAAACCCGATTCCTTAAACACCACTATCGGATTGTAATGTGGGATGTACTGAGTGGGGATTTTGATCCAAATATCAGCGCTGAGCAATGTTTGCAAAATGTGCTGAAAAACACCATTGCGGGTTCTATCGTCGTTTTTCACGACAGCATCAAGTCATTTGAAAAACTAAAATTTGTACTCCCAAGGGTTTTGAATTATTATTCTGAACAAGGATATCAATTTGTCAATTTGGATGAATTATCCGGAAAGTCTCCTGTCAATAGACTTGTTGGCGTGAATTCATAAGCTCAACTCTGAATTGTAACTCATATTCAGATTCCATATTAGGAATACACCATATCAGCGCAGTTTTTCAAAAGGCTTGAATAGTCGAGACAAAGATGGATATTCTTATTAAGTCAAGGACGTACTAAAAATGAATCGCTCTTTTAGCTGTAGCATCCAAAGCAGCTTCTTTTAAAGCTTCGGTGTAGGTAGGGTGTGGGTGGCAAATTCGGGCCATATCTTCTGCAGAAGCCCTGAATTCCATTAAAGCCACTGCTTCCATGATCATATCTGCTGCTCTTGCACCTACCATATGGACACCAAGTATTTCATCTGTTTTTTCATCCGCGATCACTTTCACCATACCATCCATATCCATACTCGCACGAGCCCGGCCCAAAGCTTTATAAGGGAATTTTCCGGTTTTATACATTTTGCCCTCTGATTTTAATTGTTCCTCAGTTTTTCCAACAAAGGCCATTTCAGGCCATGTATACACAACCCCGGGAATCAAGTTATAATCAATATGTGGCTTTTGCCCGGCAAGAATTTCAGCTACGAATACTCCTTCCTCCTCAGCTTTATGAGCCAACATGGCTCCTTGGACCACATCACCTATAGCATAAACATTTGGATTAGTAGACTGAAGCTCTTGATTCACTTTTATCTTTCCCCGCTCATCAAGCTCTATCCCGGCAAGTTCAGGATGCAAGTTTTCGGTATAAGGTCTCCTGCCGATACAAACCAAACAATAATCTGATTCCAGTTCCGAGGTTTCTCCGCCTGATTTTGAACGGTATTTTACAAAAGTTTTATTTGTCCGGACGGAAACACTTTCAACAGATTGAGACAAATAAAACTTAATCCCTACACTTTGTAAACTCTTTTGCAATTCTTTTGAACAATCTGAATCCATACCGGGTAAAATGCTATCCATATATTCCAGAATGCTCACCCTCGTGCCCAACCTTGCAAACACTGACCCTAATTCAAGTCCGATAACACCGGCACCAATGATCACCATGGATTGCGGAATTTCATTCAAACTTAGTGCCTCAGTTGAGCTAATTACTCTTTTTTTATCATAGTTAAATGCCTGAGGAATATTTGGTTTGGAACCGGTAGCAACAATACATTTTTTAAATTCGAGCTTTTCCACTTTTCCATTCCCGTCTTCAATTTTTAATTCATTTGGACCGGAAAAAGATGCGCTACCTCTTACCACATTGATTTTATTCTTTTTCATGAGAAATTCAATCCCTTTGGTATTTTGGGCTACAACATCTGCCTTTCGTTTAAACATCTGCGAAGCCTCTATGTCCAGATTGGTGAGTTTAATGCCATGTGTGTCAAAAGTTTTTTTTGCCTGATAAAATAGCTCGCTACTGTCCAACAAAGCCTTGGATGGAATACACCCTACATTGAGACAGGTTCCGCCCAATGTCGGGTACTTTTCAATCAAGGTCACTTGAAAGCCCAATTGTGCTGCGCGGATGGCTGCAACATATCCCCCGGGGCCGGAGCCAATAATTGCAAGATCAGTCATTTGAAAGATTTATAGGTGATAAACGATCAAAACCCGGCTTGGTTTTGAAAGGAGCTATTTTAAAAAAAAGAATAAAAATCCTATTATTCGACTGGAGCTTTGTCTGAAGGTGGTTGGTCTCCCTCGGATTTATCTCTTTGTGGGCGATCAAATTGTGGTCGATCCCTTTGAGGCCGGTCAGATTGTGGTCTGTCAGATTGGGGTCTGTTTCTGTTTTTATTAAATGGCCGGTTATTTTCCCTGTTTCCCGGTTTGTTGAAATTGTCCTGAGGTTTGTTTTCCCGATCAGAATTTGGAGGGGTTTGTCCCTCTCTTGGAGGGCGTGGATTATTTAAAGGTGGCCGCTGTAAATTTGCCTGGCCTTCCGGATTTCCACCTTTTTTCTTTTTCTTCTTTTTCTTCCTCTTTTCAGCAGGCAATTCTACTGCACCGGTTACATCTACAAATTGATCATCCGGATTTACTGCAGGGCTTGCCTCTTCAGCTGCTACAATGTCCTCAGGATATTCACCACGTTCATTCATGGCTTTAATCCTCCGCACTTCATCAGGAGCCAATGGCATTACCGTACTGCGACCTTTGGAAGGCTCATACAAATAATAAAGCATGCCTTTGAAAATATCAATTTTTACAAGGCTAGCCTGTCCATTTTTGGCTTTAAGCCTCTCTACGTTCGATGGATATTTCTCTAATTCATCTACATATAAATCCAACTCATAATTCAAGCAACACTTCAGACGTCCACACTGGCCGGATAACTTAGATTGATTGATAGCAATGTTTTGGTATCTGGCCGCAGTGGTGTTTACAGATTTGAAATCAGTAAGCCAGGTTGAACAGCACAATTCACGTCCACAAGATCCAATACCCCCTATTCTGGCAGATTCTTGTCTGGATCCAATTTGACGCATTTCAACCTTAATCCTGAATTCTTTCACATATTGTTTTACCAATTCTCTAAAATCTATCCACCCGTCAGCAGTATAATAAAAGGTTGCTTTCTTCAAGTCTGCCTGATACTCAATATCTCCGATTTTCATATCGAGACCAAGATTTCGCGCAATTACACGGGCTTTCACCAAAGCAGGTTTCTCCAAATTCCTAGCTTCGGTCATTCGCTCAATATCTCTTGGGTTAGCTTTTCTTAATACTTCTGTAGCAATGCGATCTTCCTTGAAGTTCTTTTTTTTCATTTGCAGCTTGACAAGATCCCCCATCAAACTTATTCTGCCGACATCAAATCCCCCATGACCTGCATCTACCACCACTAAATCTCCTGTGGTGTAACGGTAATAATTACTCATTTTATAGAAAGTCTTCCGTGCGCCATTCTTAAAACTTACCTCAGCAAATTCACAAACGGTCGGATCTTCCAAATCCATTACGGTCAACCAATCGAAAGTATTGAGCTTATTGCAGCCCCCTGAGGAACAATGTCCTTTATCTCCGCATCCTGCAGGCATCCCATTATCACCTGTCTTACATCCAGAACATCCCATTATAGCTAACTGTCTTTATGTCTGCTTGTTACGTAATATTCCCGACAATTTTATCAGGAAATCAAGCAGCAAGATACGAATATTTGCATTCCTTTGAATACCATATGAGCACTCATCCGATAGATCCGCAATGGTTTCAACCTGCAACGGAGTTAAATTACCAGAAATTTTTGCCGCATAGCTTAGAATCGGGTTGGATGGATCCTTTTGGTCTATCACCCCAAATTTTAATCTTAAACTCAGACTAAGGAGTTGATTGAGAAATGCCAGAAACTGCCTTTGCCCATCCCGGTTCAATTGTGCAAAGGTGTCCATCCAGCTCATCATTTCATAAGGATCTTTTTTAAAAGCCATTTGAAGTAAACTTTGAGACAGTTGCAACGAATTCATTTGTGTGTCCTTTGCCCATTCAAGACTTTGTGCATAGTTGCCTTCTGATGCCATCGCAAATCCAAGTGCCAAATCCGAACTTAGATTTAAAGATTTTTCCAAATGGGACGCAATCATAAAATCATCCAGGGGGCTTAATCTGAATTCTTGCGTTCTGGAAAGTACCGTGGTCAGTAAAGATTTGGAATCCTCTGTCACCAAAATAATATAAGCATGTCCAGGAGGTTCCTCCAGCAACTTCAGCAATATGTTTGACTCTTTTCCCAAATACTCAGGCAACCATACCAACATGATGTTGCGATCAGATTCAAATGGTCTAAGAGATAGCCTTTCAATAATTGATCTGGATTCTTTAGCGCCAATATTTGCTTGCTTGTTTTCTTTATCGGCATAACTCAACCAGTTTTGAATGCTCATGTATGGGTTTTGCTTCACAGCAATTCTGAAAGCTCCATAATGTTCCTTGCACAATTCTCCAGACCCTACCAGTGGGAAGGAAAAATGAACATCAGGATGAATCAGTCCGCCCACTTTATAACATGAACTACAGACTCCGCAAGGTTTGTCCTCCGCAGCACACAACATGGTCTGAATGATCGATAATGCAAAAACCAACTGCCCACTACCCGGGGACCCACTTATCAAACTGCAATGTGGAAATCTGTCCTGACTTAAAACGGTCTTGACATGTTCTGTTAATGTCTGTTGTCCAATCAATTCATCAGACCATAAAAATTTTGGATGATCGACAACAACAACTTCTGGTTCTCCAAATAACATCTATTCTTTGATTGACACAACAAATATAATTGAATTCAAATTGCAGCTGACATTAGATGAATATATATGGCGGTGCTTATAATTTTTAATTGTATCACTACCATCAAAATCAATGCAACCAAAATTCAAACGAAAGAAGCGAAATGTCTGCTGTTTTATTTGAATAAATTGACAATCCAAAATGGCAATATACCCGCAATGAAAGTAAGGATTGACATAAGTATAAGAACCCCTTGATAGGTCCATGAAACAGACCATACAGCTTGTTCGGAATTTTTTGTAAACATCCTGTTTATGATCTTAAAATAGTAATACATGGAAGTCACTGCAAAAACCAAAGCCATCACAACCAAAGCGATTGAACCTACAGAGGCGGCATGGTTTAAAACAAAAAGTTTTGCCATAAATCCTGCCGTAAGTGGCCCCCCGCCAAGTGAAATGAGCGCGATGGTCATCACAACTGCTAAAACCGGATTCGCATAAAACAAACCTTCAAACTCGTCAATGTGGTCAGACCCCTTTTTGTTCTCTACAAAATAACAAACAAAGAAACATACCAAAGAGGCTAAACAATAGGCTACCAAATAATAAAGTATTGGCCATGAATCCTCTTGTTTGAGTTGAAGAAAACCAATTAAAATAAATCCCGCCTGCACGATACTGGAATAAGCCAATAGACGCTTCACACTGGTCTGTGTATATGCCATGATGTTGCCAAGAACTAAACTCGCCAAAGCAACAATACTCATCAACCAAAACATCCATTCGCCAACATTATTTCCAAGGTACCTTAAAAATTGAAACAAAGCGCCAAAAGCAGCAATCTTGACGATTGTAGCCATGGTTGCTGTAAAAATGGTTGGAGATCCCTGATAAACATCAGGTGCCCAAAAATGAAATGGCACCAGTGCAACTTTAAAAGCAAACGCACAGAAAATAATCAGCACGCTCAATTGAAATATAGGTGAATCGCCTACATGAAGATCATATATTTTTAAAGTGCCTGTGGATGCATAAAACAAGGCTATTCCAAACAGTAAAATCGCACTTGAAAATGCACCTAAAATAAAATACTTAAGAGCGGCCTCATTGGATTGTAAAATCCTTCGGTCAGCTCCCGCCAATATGTACATGGCAATGGACATGATCTCAATTCCAAGAAACAGAACAATAAGATCCAGATGAGAAACCATCATGATCCCTCCTATCAATGAAAATAAAATGAGTCCCGTAAAATCAGCTACTTCCTCAGAACCTCTTTTGCTGAATACATTTATAAATGGAAGTATGAACAATGCAATTACTAAAATCAAATAATTAAAAATTAGTGGTGGACCATGCAGACTCATCATTCCTCCCATCCATTCATTGTACATTTTTGTTGCTGCAAGATAAGCCGCTATTGCACCTAGTACGCCCAAGATAGCAATGGGAACAATCAGTTTCGTTTTCCTGGTAAATCCAAGAAACAAAATCAACACGCCTATAATGGTAAGTATAATTAATGGCAACATGAGCTTAAACCTTAGATTTTAAAATGAGCAAATTGTGCAACAGCATATTCGGAAAGTTCGAGCCAGGTTTTTGGAAAAAAACCAAAACTCAAAATGATGAATATCATCACTATAAAAATATAATCTTCTTGAATTTTCAACGGAGCAAAGGAACTGTTTTCCTGTAAGGACTCTCCCATCATGGATTTTTGAAAAAAGCGCAGCATGTACACAGCGCCAAGTATAATGCTTACACCTGCAATGGCGCCTAACCATAAATTATATTCCGTTATTCCCCACAACATATACAATTCACCAATAAATCCATTCGTCAAAGGCAATCCCACTGAAGCAAGTACAATCACGAAAAAATAAACCGCAAGCCTGGGTTGAGATTTTGCCAAACCGGTATATCCATAAATACTTGGGTTGTTATTTCTTTGCATCAAAACATCAATTACAAAAAATAAACCGGCTGCCAATATTCCGTGTGTAAACATTTGAAACAAACTGCCCTCTAATCCGGAAACCGTTCCTGAAAATAATGCAGCTGCAATCATGCCCATATGTGATAAGGAAGAATACGCAACTATTCGGGTCATCTCTGATTGCCTCCATGCAACCAAAGCCCCGTATATCACACCTATCAAACAAAGACATATCAATGCATACCTCATGGAATCAATTGCTTCCGGTACCACATTGTAAAATCTCAACATGCCGAAGACACCCATTTTTGATAGGATAGCAGCAATAAGAATTACGGTCGGACGATCTGCCTGTGCATATAAATCAGCCTGCCAGGTATGAAATGGAAACAATGGTGATTTTATAGCAAACGCTACAAACAAGCCACCCAAAATCCACATTTGCGCATCCAATGGTAGATCTATCAAATAAATAGTAGACCAATCACCAGCTTTATTAATTCCAATCAATGAATAAAAATAAATGATCGCACCCAACATCAGCAAACTTCCAAAAACCGTATATATAAAAAACTTGAAAACTGCTTTTTTCCGCTCAGGTCCACCATGCATAAGTACAATGAGATAAAAAGGAATTAGGGCCGCTTCAAAGAATACATAAAATGTAATGGCGTTTTGTGCCGCAAAAAATCCAAGCAATGCGGATAAACCTAAAAGCATTAAGCCGTAATATGTTGCTCCTTTTTCTTCTGCTTTAGGTAAAGATGCAGTTATTCCGATGGGAAATACCAAAGAGGTAAGCAACATCAGAATGAGACTTTGTGAATCAAGGCCCATGTGAAACTCTGCATTAATGCCCGGAATCCAATTGAATATAAAACTACCTGTCACCCCTTTATGCGGATGATACGAACTCATCTGGTATAAAAAAATAAACAGACTTAATACACTAGCAGTAAGGGCAATTTTTCCTGCTGATTTTCTGCCGGCAAAAAAAACAAGAACAGCAGAAATCAATGGAAAAAGTATCAACAGTAAAACTGAATTCATACCAATAGAATTAAATCATAAACAACAATAAAAAACAAAGCAGTCCAAGCACCATACTGATCACATACCAGCTGATAATTCCGGAATTTAATGGCTTCAATCCAATACTCGCATTTCTAAATAAATTATCCGGAAATCGAACCACACTATCAATTCCAACCCTATCTACAACATTCTTAAAAAAACTGCCCATGGATTTTAATGGCGCCACTAAAACAAAATAATAGAGTTCATCCAGATAATATTTCTCTTTCAAAATTGATGTTATACTATTTGGGGTTTTATTAAAAACTGTTTTGTCAGAAGTCCCGTAACGTCTGAAAGTAAAGTATCCAATTACCAACAGCGCTAAAACGGTTATTCCCCACAAGCAATATTCAAAAAAATGGGAGACATGATGGCCTTCACTTTTGAGCACAGGACTTAAGAATTCAGTCACATAATGTTTTGGAAATAGAATTTCCGGAATACCTGCAAAACCTCCAATGACGGATAAAATGGCGAGTACAACCAACGGAATCAGCATAATGGCAGGGGATTCATGAATTTTTGAGGCTGTATGCGGATCACCTCGGTAAGATCCATGAAAAGTTGCAAAATAAATCCGGAACATATACCAGGCAGTGAATACCGAAGTAAATGCCAGTATCACAAAATACCATAAACTATGACTGTAAACCACTGCCAAGATTTCATCCTTGGAAAAGAATCCGGCCAAAGGCGGACAACCAACCAAGGCCAGCGTGCCAATAAGAAAAACCAAATGTGTCCACTTCATGGAAGATTTCAGTCCTCCCATATTAGTGATGTCTTGTTCACCATGCAAACCATGAATGACACTACCTGCGCTTAAGAATAACAAAGCCTTGAAAAAAGCATGGGTCATCACATGAAAAATAGCGGTGCCATAAGCTGCACAACCCAATGCAACTACCATATAACCCAATTGGCTAACGGTGGAATAAGCCAGTACTTTTTTTATGTCGTTCTGCTTCAAAGCTATGGTTGCCGCAACAAAAGCTGTTGCAAGTCCGGTGATGGTTATTATGGATAAGGTAAAAGGAGCCAGATTAAACAATCCTCCCATTCGGGCTACCAGATAAATACCTGCAGTAACCATGGTTGCAGCATGTATTAATGCAGAAACAGGTGTAGGACCTGCCATGGCATCCGGAAGCCAGGTAAACAAAGGAATCTGTGCGGACTTCCCGGTCACTCCGATAAATAACAATATCGTGATAAGTACAATGGCGGGATCTCCTATGCTAATGGATTCTAAACTTCCAAGTATGGTCTGTATGTCAAGAGATTTAAATTTAATGCCCAATAAAAATATGCCCAGAATAAATCCAAGATCACCTATCCTGTTCATCACAAAAGCTTTCCTTGCAGCTTTATTGTATTCTGTGTTTCCAAACCAAAAACCAATTAAAAGAAATGAACACAATCCCACACCTTCCCATCCTGCAAACAACATGATGAGATTGGAACCCATGATCAGCAATAACATGGAAAACAGAAATAAATTAAGATAGGTGAAAAATCGTGTATAGCCCTTATCATGATCCATATACCCCATAGAGTATACATGAATCAATGTACCTACACCGGTAACAATCATCAACATCAGTATGGTCAACTGATCCACATAAAAACTAAAATCAACAGAGGTCTGTCCTCCTATATTAAACCAGGTGTAATACGATAAACTTACCGGTGCTGTAAACCCAAGATACAAAAGTCCAGATGCTATAAAACTCATCAATGGCCCTAGACAAGCCAGGCTTCCGGCAAATTTCTTCGGTAGTAAATGTCCAAAAATTCCATTGACCAAAAATCCAATCAGTGGAGGCCAGATGATGAAATGTATCAGATTGATTGAACTCATTTTTTCTTTTTGAAAATTTGGCGAATAAACTATCCTTTAAGCTTACTGAATAAATCAATATTGGTCGTGTGAAGATTTTTATAAATCATCACGATAATGGCTAATCCGACAGATACCTCCGCAGCCGCAACTGCCATCGTAAAAAACACCATGATCTGACCGGAAGAATTGGAAAAATATGCTGAAGTTGAGGTCAGCATCAGATTCACTGCATTGAGCATGATCTCAATACACATAAATACAATGATGACATTCTTCCTTACCATAACACCTATCAGTCCCACAACAAATAATATCGTGCCCAGCAAAAGATAATGGGTTAAAGGAATGGTCGTAAATATTTCAGGTATCTGATTGTTCATAAGTTTGATTTCAATGAGATGAAATAATTCTTTCTTTTCTATTCAACAATACTACTCCGGCCATGGCAACAAAAAATAAAACAGCACTCAATTCCATTGGCACCAGATAATCTTTATAAAGTACCATGCCCAGATTTTCTACCAAACCGATAGAGTAATCCGATACTGTACTCTTTGGACGAATACTGGATTTCTCCAAAGCAGAAATAACAATAAGCATTAGACATCCTCCCGATATTACGGCAGCAAACCATGGAAAATAACCTTTGACCGTTTCTATCTCTTTGTTGAGATTTAAAAACATAATCACAAATAAAAATAAAACCATTATGGCCCCGGCGTAAACAACGATATTCACCAATGCCAAAAACTGCGCATTCAATAAAACATAATGAGCAGAAATCAAAAAGAAAGTCAATACCAGAAAAAGTACACTTCTTATAGGATGCTTGGATACCACCACCATGGTTGCACTAATGATGGTTAAAGCAGACAGGATAAAAAATATTTTGTCAATCATGATTTGCTTTGAAGAAAGGGTTCAACTAATCGATCTTTTCCAAAAATAAAATCTTCTCTTTCATAACTTGCCGGTGCAGTTTTATCATTCTGAAGAAAGATTGCAGCTTTGGGACATGCCTCTTCACACAATCCGCAAAAAATACACCTGAGCATATTTATTTCATAAACAGAAGCATACTTTTCCTCGCGATACAAATTCTTTTCCTCTGGCTTTCTTTCTGCTGCGGTCATGGTAATCGCTTCCGCAGGACAGGCTAATGCACACAATCCACATGCAGTACACCGCTCGGCCCCTTTTTCATCTCTTTTCAGAATATGAAGACCTCTGAAAACCTCACTCATCGGTCTTTTTTGTTCCGGATATTGAATGGTGGCCTTACGCTTAAACAGATGGCTGATGGTAATGGACATTCCCTTAAGAATCGCAGGGAGATATATTTTTTCCATAAAAGTCATTGGCTTTCTTTCCATGACTTTTATTCTGTTTGTTAGCTTGATTACACTCATAAGGATTTCATCATTTTAAAAGCATTATAGCTCCTGTTAAAACTATATTTATTACGGCAAGTGGAATAAGTGCCTTCCACCCAAGATTCATCAATTGATCATATCGGAATCGTGGAAGCGTCCACCTGATCCACATAAAAAGAAAAATAAAAAAGAAAATTTTTCCAAACAAAACTGCTACAGAAAGTAATGTCTTCAATATCCCCGGATCAAAGTGCGATTCAAATGGAAAATGATATCCCCCAAAATATAATGTAGCAAGTATCGCACTCGAAATAAACATATTGGTGTACTCTGCAAATAAATAAAAACCGAGCTTCATGGAAGAAAATTCGGTATGATATCCACCCACCAATTCTGTCTCACATTCAGGAAGATCGAATGGTGCACGATTGGTTTCTGCAAATGCACAAATGATGAATATTAAAAATCCCAATGGCTGGTACAATACATTCCAATGCCATCCTGCTTGCTGATCTACAATCGAGCGCAATGAAAGACTGGAAGAGGTCATCACCAACGCAATGATCGACAATCCCATTGCCAATTCATAACTGATGTTCTGTGATGCAGCCCGGATGGCCCCCAAAAGCGAAAATTTATTGTTCGAGGCCCATCCTCCAATCAAAATGCCATAAACACCCAGTGAAACCACCCCAAAAATATACAATAAGCCCACATTCAAATCTGTGCCTTGTAAGGCATAGGTCTGTCCGTCTATAGTTATATCTGGTCCAAATGGAATCACGACACTGGTCATCAGGGCTGTCAGCATAAAAAAACCGGGTCCCATCAGAAACAACCATTTGTCTGCTTTTAATGGAATAAACTCTTCCTTGAAAAATAATTTTACCCCATCTGCCAATGGTTGCAAAAGTCCAAAAGGTCCCGCACGATTTGGGCCTAATCTATCCTGCAGAAAAGCCGCCACCTTGCGCTCTGCATAAGTAGAATACATCGCAATAAAAAGCGACAGCCCAAATACAACGGCAATGAAGATCAGTTTAAAAATTACTAGGCTCATTCTGATACAAATTTAGCGTCCACGTTTACAGCGGGTGAGATTACCGGTAATTCATATTTGTTTGCTGAAATTACAGATTTGTCACCCATGTCTCTCGGTCCTTCAATGACCCAATCACCTGCATGTTTATGATCAAACCTACATTCATTGCAAATAAACTCCTCTACCTCTCCAAATTTATCCTTTCGCGCGGTAGTTCTGATGATGTCATCTCCCTTCATCCACAAAACTGTCTTGCCGGAACACTTGGTGCAGGACCGATGGGCATTAAATGGTTTAGAAAACCACACCCTCTGTTTGAATCGGTAGGTCTTATCCGTTAATGCGCCTACCGGACATACATCGATGATGTTTCCGGAAAAATCCTTGTCTATTGCATTTTGTATATACGTGCTGATCTCTGATACATCTCCTCGGTTAAGCACGCCGTGCACCCTCGTGTCTGTCAATTGCTCTGCAGCATAAACACAACGATAACAGAGTATGCATCGAGTCATGTGAAGCTGGACATAAGGTCCAATGTCTATCTTATTGAATTCTCTTCTTCCTTCTTCATACCTGGTTTGTTCCCTTCCGTGTTCGTATGAAAGATTTTGTAAATCACACTCACCTGCCTGATCACATACCGGACAATCCAAAGGATGGTTTATCAATAAAAATTCAACTACCCCATTTCTGGCTTCCATCACTTCCGGTGAAGTCTCATTTTCAACCACCATACCATGCTCCACCTGCGTGAGACAGCTGGCCATGAGCTTAGGCATTGGCCTTGGATTGGCTTCAGATCCCTGTGCCACCTTAACAAGGCAAACTCTGCATTTTCCACCTGTGTTTTTAAGAGGTGTGTAATAACACATTGCGGGAGGATAATGCTCTCCTATCATGCGCGCAGCTTGTAATATAGTTGTGCCCTTAGGAACTTCTATACTGCGACCATCTATCGTTACTTTCAATAAATCGCTCATATCTTTAGCTTCTTAGCTTTTTTCTTCTGCCGGATTCCGCCAACAAAATTTTATAACTCTTACTTATTTCCAAATTGATTGAATCGCCTTTTCCTTTGAATAAGCGAATTCATTTTTTTTAATTAATGCGCATGCACCAACTCCCGATGCAAATGTTTTTTCACACATGAATCAGGATTGCGCACATGCTCTTCAAACTCCGCTCTGAAATGCCTTATCGCACTGGCTACCGGCCACGCAGCGGCTTCCCCAAGCGGACAAATGGTTTTTCCTTCAATTTTCTTTGCAACATCAACCAGCAGGTCTATATCCGACATTTTGCCATGGCCATGTTCTATCCTGTGCAATACTTTTTCCATCCACCCGGTTCCTTCCCGACAAGGGCTGCACTGCCCACAGGATTCGTGGTGATAAAAACGAGTAAAATTCCAAAGATTTCTAACGATGCATTGTTGATCGTCAAACACAATAAATCCTCCTGATCCAAGCATGGTACCCGTTACAAATCCTCCATCACTCAGGGATTCATATGTCATCAATCTCTTTTCGTTATTGGCTGTGGTAAGAATCAATTCGGCAGGCAATATCGGTACCGAACTTCCACCCGCTACGACGGCTTTTAGCGCACGCCCATTGGCTATACCTCCACAATATTCCTCACTGTTAAGAAATTCCTCCACGGAAAGTCCTAATTCAATTTCATATACTCCCGGCTTGCTAATATTCCCACAGGCAGAAATAAGCTTTGTTCCGGTGCTTTTTCCAATCCCAATCGCAGCATAGGCGTCTCCACCATTGTTAACGATCCATGGAACGTCTGCAATGGTTTCCACATTATTCACTACCGTAGGACATCCGTACAATCCCCAGACCGCCGGAAAAGGTGGCTTATTGCGTGGATTGCCCCTCTTTCCTTCCAGTGATTCCAACAAAGCTGTTTCTTCACCACAGATATAGGCCCCACCTCCCGGTTGCACATGGAGGTCCAAAGAATAATCCGAACCCAAAATATTTTTTCCTAAAAATCCGGCTGCATAAGCTTCTGCAATGGCTTTCTCCAGAATGCGAATTACGTACATCATCTCTCCGCGCACATAGATGTAAGAAGTCCTTGCCCCTAAGGCAAAAGAAGATGTAATCATTCCTTCAATCAACAGGTGGGGAATCCTCTCCATCAGGTACCTGTCTTTAAAGGTCCCGGGTTCAGATTCATCGGCATTACACACCAAATATCTTGGCTTATCAGACTTTTTATCCAAAAAAGACCACTTCATCCCGGTCGGAAAGCCTGCGCCTCCTCTTCCCCTCAGTCCGGACTTCTTGACCTCCTCGACCACGCCATCCGGAGTCATCTCTTTCAAGGCTTTACGAACCGATTCGTAGCCTCCCATCTTGCGATAAACCTCAAGGGTATGGATCCCCGGTACTGCTACATGTTCTAGTAATATTTTCTTTCCCATATCAGGCTTTGGCTCTTAAATCATCAATGAGTTGATCAATTTTCTCTTTCGTAAGGTGTTCATGGTAATGATACTTAGGACCAATTTGAAGCACCGGACCGGTACCACAAGCAGCCAGACATTCCACCGGCTTGATGGTAAACAACCCATCTGGAGTTGTCTCCCCCGATTGAATGCCCAATTTTTCTTCCAGGTAGATAATCAATTCCTCGGCGCCTACATTACAGCAAGGTCCCGTCCTGCAAACCTCCAAAACGTATTTCCCAACCGGTTTTACATGAAACATGGTGTAGAAGGTAGCCACCTCGTACACTTCAATTGGATGCAGATCCAATACTTTGGCAACCTCATCCATCACATCAACAGGTAACCACCCGTGGTCCTCTTGCGCCAGATGCAGCACAGGCAGCAGAGCAGACTTGTGCCTTCCTTCCGGATAACGATGCTTAATTTCTTCGATCTCTTTTAATCTTGATTCACTAAAAACCATGATCTGTATTTTTATTTCTTTGAAGTCCCTTCAGACTGTATTTTTTACAATCCCACTCTTCCTCATTCTCACATTCCCTAATTCTCCAATTAGCTCATTAACTAATTAATTAATTTCCTCTTTCTCTCGTTAGCCGCTTTCGCGGTTCCTTCACTTATCGTGCTGTCGCACGATACTCTGCTTTCAGCAGAGATCGCTCAGTCATCCCTCATTTTCTAATTTCATCACTAACTAATTAGCTCATTAACTAATTAACTAATTAATCACGCATCCAGCTCCCCCGCAATCACATTCAAACTACTCATCACCACAATGGCATCCGACAACATCTGCCCCTTCACCATTTCAGGATAGGCCTGATAATATATGAAGCAAGGCCTTCTGAAATGAAGACGGTACGGAGTTCTTCCGCCATCACTGATCAGGTAAAATCCCAATTCACCGTTAGCACCTTCTACAGCCTGGTAAACTTCTCCGACAGGTGCATCAATTTCACCCATGATGATCTTGAAGTGATAGATCAACGCTTCCATATTTTTATATACTTCCTGTTTTGGAGGTAGGTAATAATGGTCGGCGTCTGCGTGATACACGCCGGGAGGTTCAGCTTCTATTTTTTTGATGGCTTGCTCGATCAGGCTCAAACTTTGCCATATCTCTTCGTTCCGAACTACGTATCTGTCGTAGGTATCTCCCGTGGTTCCTACCGGTACGTCAAATTTGAAATCTT
>Ga0268298_10001140_pt1 | contig 32080 bp, 26 predicted proteins | sample WWTPWeurt_MetaG_FD_194462 | JGI IMG/M metagenome (GOLD analysis project Ga0268298, IMG submission 194462) | Activated sludge microbial communities from WWTP in Nijmegen, Gelderland, Netherland - WWTP Weurt | ecosystem: Engineered > WWTP > Aerobic digester > Activated sludge | place... | reverse complement strand
AGCCAATGCTCCTGCAACTCGCCTGGATATGCTCTTGGTGGATTGGGATTTACTGCCACCGCATAACCCTGGTATGGCGCTGAATGAACTTCGGAAGGTATGCCCTGCAGCATTGGTCATCATTCTCATCAGCCACCTGGATGCCCGTCAACAAGCCGCAATTTCTATAGGCGCCGATGCGTTTATCAGCAAAGGTGAAACCCCTGATCGTGTAGCGGAACGCCTACGTCTGGCGGCTCAAGCAATTCGCTCTGGGTGACGGCGCAGGTTTGAATGAGAAGACTGAAATCCGGCGCATCAGTCATCCCGAGCGCCGGCAGAAAACGGGATGACTTTTTCAGACAAGTTGGAGGAATTTTTTATGAACAAAGATATTTTTGTTGGCAATTGGAAACAGATTAAAGGCGAGGCCAGGGCCTGGTGGGGCAAACTCACCGATGATGATTTGGAGCGAGCCGCCGGTAAGCATGAAGTATTGGTCGGGATTCTTCAAGAGAAGTATGGCTATACCCACCAACATGCGGTTGATGAAATCGACAAGCGCGTGAGTGAATTTGAAGCAAGCTTGAAGACAAAGGTTTAACAGGTCTGCGATTCTGCGTGTTCTTTGGGTGGCAGTGCTGCAAGAACGCCAAGAACCCCTTTCCCCTGATTCTGGATTGATGTTGGAGATTTACCATGCGCCATATAGATTTAATGAACAAACCGAATCAAATCCTCGCCTATATACTTGAGTATTTTGATAAACACAGTGAAGCTCGGCTAAAGAAGATTGACGACAATCGCGAGCAAAATATTGCGATCCTGCAGCAAAGATATGGCTATTCCAAAGAAAAAGCAGAATTCGAACTCGACACCCGTTATTCAAAAGCAATCCTCGGCAAAATACGAACCTGACAGCAATAATTAACGCCAGTTCGGGTTAGTTTCGAAAAGATGTTATTTTGGGTGTCTATGCCATTCAAAATAACATCTTTTCGAACTGATGATAACTAAAGAGTTGTGGGTGGTTTTTACCCCCACAACTCTTTGTGTATATTCAGGCTGGTTAAGCCCCGTTGGCTGCTTTGGGTTGCTGAACAAAAAAGCGGGACTTTCCCCAGCGATAAATCTGAATGATTAAAACCAGAGACAGGCTGCCAAGCAAATAGGACCCCAGAACGTCACTGGCCCAGTGCTGGCCCAGATAAACCCGGGATACACCAATCAGACTTATTGGTATGCCAAAGAAAATCAAGATAAGGCTTTGTTTCAGCGACGGTTTCAATAAACTGAATGCCAGAAACATCAGAAACCCAAAGACACCCAGAAAATACATGACATGCCCGCTGGGAAAACTGTAACTGGAGAGTGGTGCAAACACGCTTACCATGGATGCAGAAGGACGTGGCCGTTGAATGATATCCTTTACCATGATGTTGATGGCTGCGGAGATGACGGCTCCTGCGACAACCATGACGGCTTCCCAGTGTAAACCAAGCCCATAAACCACGAACCCAATTAGAACTGTGATAATTGCAATCTGTGGGTAAAAACCAATCCAACTGATCAGATGCAACCCTGTTTCAAAGAAGGGGAAGTTGATCAATTGGATCGTTCGTGTAATTGTCAGGTCAGTTTGAAATGAATCCGTAAATGTTACCAGGCAAGTCAGGACGGCGAAAGCCGCCGCCGTAGTGATTAAAGTTGCCTGGAACATGATTGCCCGATAACGGCGAAATGGCGCTGGAGCGCTTTCGGCATGTACAGCCTGACTGGCTGGATTGTCAATTCTTTGAATCGACTGCTCCTGGCTGGTAGGCCCATCAGAATTTTTCCTTGAACGTTTGAGCGGATCTTTACTTTCCGTGCTTTTCATTTTTAGCTTGATGGTTTCCCGCTGTGACCAACTCAACCGGCTCAGGCAGTTTTATTTGAGGAATATCGTTCTGTGACGGTTGTGAAGGCGTTTTATGCTGAGGCGCAATGATTCGCAGCGCTCCTGGAAGCGCTTTGATTGCTGCTGTTCCTTTGCCAATTGCGACCCCGTCCGCCATAATCCTTAATTTGGGAGATGATTTGATGTTGATTTTATACGCCTGATACTGCTGGACTTTGCCATCACCAGAGTAGCCCCCATCCATCACTGCGGCGTAGTAGCCCATCAATTCGGATTTGCTAAACTCCGGATAAACAGAAATATCCAACAGACCGTCCTGCATGGAAGCGCTGGCTGCGGCGGGGAGTTTCTTTCCAATTTCCGGTGTATTTGAAACCATCACCAACATGGTTTCAACTTTGATTTTACTCTCACCATCCAGAGTCAAATAAACAGCGGGACTTGTTTCCTTCTGACTGAATGTCTGGGCCGCAGATGCAATTTTTGTGAGCTGTCGATTGTCGATCTTGTTTGCGGCCGGGTAAACCGCTGCAGAAAGCCCAATTGTAGCGTTTTTGGTAAAAATGAATTTCTTGCCGTTTCTGGTTTTCACCTGCCCAAGATCTATCTTGATGATTTTGTTTGTGATGATCAAATCACAGGCAGCAGTCAGTTCGAGCGGAATTCCAAGGCTTTTGGCAATGTTGTTTTCTGTTCCAGCAGGAATAACGCCTAAACGAGTTTTACTTCCAGCAAGGCCCTGGATAATGGCGGTGATCGTACCATCGCCGCCCATGGCAAGCACAGTCTTGTAGCCAGCTTTCGCTGCGCGTCTCGCAATCGGGATGGCTTCCTTTTTGGGACTGGCAAATGCAACATCTACTTTCATGCCTGCTGTCTTTAAATAAGCTGTAACAAATTTCAGATTTTCGGCTGAGGCTGCCACATTACCGGCTCCAGGGTTAACGATTAGTTTGACTCGATTTGAATTTTTCTTTTTCGACATTTCTGTTCCTTTATTTGGGGAAATATGGATCTCGTTTGACACCGGTCTGCCGCTGGCGCCTGCTGGGCACCCGCTTATCTTTTCCCATGCGCCAGGTTTGCACTTTGTCGGGGATTGATTATTGTTCGCGAATCATGTTACACGTAAAACAACCTGATGGCATCGGCTAACCGGGGTGTTAGGTTATCCGCCACTTGGGGGATGTGTAGTTTTTTTAGTTTCTCCTATCCCCCATGTGGCGGAGTATGATACTCCCCTACCGTCCGTTGTAGCCTGCCGATAAAAGTTGTAATATTGAATCATGAACAGCGTAAATAGTCGATGTTATTACCAAAGGGTAATCAGCCCTGCGTCTCTTACTTTTGAATTAATAAATGGAAGTAATTGGTGAAGTATCTGATTGACCACTACATGAGACTTAAACCCTGCTATTTATATGGATATGCTGTGGATGGATCGGGATTTACTTCCCAGAATGCCCGCTGCAGCGCATATCGCATCTCACAGGTGTATCCGGCAGCGCTGTTCATCATCCTCATCAGCCGACAGGAAACCGGTCAGCAAGCCGCTCTCTCTGCGGTTTCTGATCGGTTCACCAGTAAAGGCGTAACTTCGGCTCAAGCAGCTGACCCTCTGCAATCTTGCAAAGCCAGATGCTGAATTGAAGAAAATCAACCCGGTTGAGTGAGATTCTCGAAATCCGGCGCAAATATAGCTGTCCCGAGCGCCGGCACAAATGGGACGGCTTTTCAATAATTCTGGAGGATAAGCTCATGAATAAAGATATTTTTATAGGAGTTATGTATGAATGCCGCCGGTGTTTTCAAATTTACATGTAAACGATGTGGTGGTCATTATTTGACCATCACCCATATTTGGGGGATTTTGGCCGGGCTGAATAGTGAGCAATGGCAAGAATGGGGTCTGCTCAAGGATAATCATCATTGGCAGTATGAGTTTAAAGAAGAGATTATTAAAAATGAAGATGATGAGGTTCAGAGAGGCGACTACAGCGAATTTCAGGAAGATGATTCGGCGTCTGAACCGGAGCAATACGAAATCTATCGAAAAGATGACAATCACGAAAACGACGAGTATTTTGTGAACTGTGAAAACTGTGACCGTGAGATTGAGTTTGGCTGGTCAAAGCCTAACAGAACGGGCCTTATTTTTCCAGTCGATTTTTCAGACTTTGTTGTCAATGATTGTCTGCCAGACCCGAAATATTCGGATTTGTGGCTTCAGCGGGGTTGGAATGTTGCGGAGCATGCTCATTCCAAATAGTCGGCAGTATCGATTGTTATGTCTTGAACTGTGAGGTAAATTATGAGCAAAATTGTGGGAATCGACCTGGGGACAACGAACAGCCTGGTTGCTGTGTTAGAAGGTGGAGAACCTGTGGTGATTACCACTGCCGAAGGTGGTCGTCTGTTACCATCGATTGTTGGCTTTGCAAAAAATGGCGAACGCCTGGTTGGCCAGATGGCAAAGCGTCAGGCAGTCGTTAACACCGAAAATACGATATTCAGTATCAAACGATTTATGGGGCGGCGGTTTAGCGAAGTAACAGAAGAACGAAAACGTGTCCCGTTTCAGGTGGTAGAAGGCCCGAGCGGTGATGCGCGTGTTTTTGTGGCCCAAACTGGTCAGAACTATACTCCACAAGAGATCTCTGCCATGATCCTGGGAAAACTCAAGAAAGACGCTGAAGCCTATCTGGGTGAGCCGGTGACACAGGCTGTCATTACCGTGCCGGCTTATTTCAATGACAGCCAGCGGCAGGCCACAAAGGATGCCGGTAAAATCGCTGGTCTTGAAGTCCTGCGGATTATCAACGAGCCGACGGCTTCTGCCCTGGCATATGGTCTGGATAAGAAGAAAGACGAAATTATCCTGGTTTTTGATTTGGGCGGCGGCACATTCGATGTTTCGGTTTTGGAAGTGGGAGAGGGGGTCGTTGAAGTCAAGTCCACCAATGGTGATACGCATCTGGGCGGCGATGACTGGGATGCCGTTTTGGCCGGGTATATTCTCGATGAGTTTAAAAAATCGGATGGGATTGATTTGAACCAGGATCGTCAAGCCCTCCAGCGGTTGAAAGAAGCAGCCGAGAAAGCTAAAATCGAGCTTTCAACGATGTTGGAGACCGAAATTAGTTTACCCTTCATCACCGCAGATGCAAGTGGTCCCAAGCATTTGCAGATGAAGATTACCCGTGCAAAACTCGAACAACTAAGTTTGCAGCTCGTTCCACGCTGCCGGGGCCCATTCGAGGCGGCTTTGCTGGATGCCAAACTTACACCACAAGATTTAGATGAACTGGTGCTTGTGGGTGGGGCAACCCGAATGCCGATGATCCAGACCCTTGTTCGTGATCTGGCGGGTGGCAAAGAGCCCAATAAATCCGTCAATCCGGATGAAGTCGTGGCTGTTGGGGCTGCGATCCAAGCAGGTGTTTTGAGTGGTGAATTGAAAGATGTTTTGCTGCTCGATGTAACCCCACTTTCTTTAGGTATTGAGACTCTGGGTGGCGTTATGACCGTACTGATTCCGCGCAACACAACGATCCCGACGCGGAAGAACGAGACTTACAGCACCGCAGCGGATGGCCAGACCGGTGTTGAAATTCATGTTTTGCAAGGTGAGCGCCCGCTGGCTGCCGACAACATGACCCTGGGTACTTTTCGTCTGGATGGCCTGCCTGCTGCACCGCGTGGAACACCTCAAATCGAGGTCATATTTGACCTGGATGCAAACGGAATTTTAAATGCGACAGCCAAGGATAAGGCAACCGGGCGCGAACAAAAGATCACCATTACCGCCAGCACGAACCTGAATACTGCCGATGTTGAGCGAATGGTACTGGAAGCGCAGCGCAGCGCGTCCGGTGATAATCTCCGCCGCGAGACGATCCATGCCCGCAATGAGGCTGATCTGGCCATTTACCAGGCTGAGAAATCTATGCAGGATCTGGGAGAAGGCATCTCTGGAGCTGACCAAGTCAGAGTTCAGGCCCAGGTGAAATTGGTCAAAGATGCCATGACAGGTGAAGACGCCGGACGTATCCGGACTCGAATTTCAGAACTACAGCAGGTTATGATGGGCCTGACCCAGTCTGCTTCTGCTGGCCGGGCGGGAACATCCGGGCCTGGAACCAATGAGAGCCCAGATGGCAGTGGGCAAAATGATCCAAGTGGTGAAGATGTAATCGAAGGCGAATATCAGGAAATATAGAAAGATTATAGAAAGGAAAAGATTATTATGTTGCACCTCGCAAAAACCCTTAAGGGATATCATTTAGAGAGCCGTAACGGCGAAATTGGCAAAGTCAAAGAATTCTTTTTTGATGACTACCACTGGACAATTCGATACCTGGTTGCTGAAACAGGCGACTGGTTAACAGACCGGCAGGTTTTGATTTCACCTTATGCCCTGACTGCTGTGAATAAGGAAGCTCAATCCCTCACAGTCGATTTGACCCGCCAGCAGATTGAAGAAAGCCCGGCCTTAAATACGGACCGGCCCGTCTCACGTCAATTTGAGGAAACTTATTATGGTTTTTATGGTTGGCCAATGTATTGGGGCGGCTCGTATATGTGGGGAAATTACCCCTATATTTTGCGAGATGGTCTGGGAAAATTTAACCAGGGCGGAAAAGCCTGGGATTCTTCTTTGCGCAGTACGCACGATGTGAATGGTCACGACATTCAGGCTTCGGATGGTTCGATTGGTCACGTGGATGATTTTGTTATTGATGATGAGACCTGGGCAATCCGTTACCTGGTTGTTGATACACAGAACTGGTGGCCCGGGAAAAAGGTCTTGATTTCACCCGAATGGATCGAGCGGGTCAGTTGGGACGAACGGAAAGTGTTTGTCAACCTTACGCTTGAGATCATCAAGCAGGCACCCGAGTTTTCGGATGAGCTGCTGTTGACACGGGAATATGAGAATGAATTGCATCAGCACTATGATCGTCAGGCCTATTGGGTTGACGAAGCGGCTGAGGAGAAACTGGCTACTTAACCCCCGATTTGGGTGTTTTTTGGGCGGCGTGGCCACCCAAAAAACACCTAAAAATCTCTTCTCCAGAACTAAAAAAAAACGAGATGTTTTGTGGATTTGTTACAAAACATCTCGTTTTAACTACCTGCTATTCGTCTGGTTGTGAAAGCGGTGTGGCTGGTTCAGGGATTATTTGAAGGTAAAACCACTCAAATAATCCCTGAATTTCATTGAATAATTGTTCTATTTGTGAGCGTGCAGCCAGGAGTCAATTTCTTTCTCTGCCTGGGCTCTGCTGTATCCGTAACGCTGCTGCAAAACACCCGCTAATTCTTCGGCTTTACCGCTCAGACGGGTGAGATCGTCATCCGTGATTTTGCCCCACTGATTTCGGACCTGGCCCTTGAGTTCATGCCATTTGCCCATTAAGATATCTTTTGTTGCATCCATTGGATTTTTTCCTTTTTTGAAGTGTTGAATATGATTTTGTGTGGGGAATTCTATAGAACAGACTTCCACAAACAGCTCTATCTGTATACCAAGGGTTTGCTGGACCTTTCAGCGGCCAATTAGAATTAACACGCCGGCTGCAATCGCAAGGATTGCCATTACGATAGGTAGGCCAGAAAAGCTAAAACTAAAGAGCGCGATCAACCCGTATAAAATAAGCCAGATACTCAATAACAGCATGCCAAGATTTTTGGTTATCTTCATTTCGAAAACTCCTTTCTGGTGAAATTTCCTTATCTGCCCACAAGCTTTCGGAAATCTGCCTGGCAGATGAGAATAAAAAAGTCTCTGGTTATTCTCCCTGTGGTACACACTTCATCATATTTGAAGAACTCCCCGAGCGCATCAAGCGATCGGGGAGTTCTGTTATCCGTCATCTGGGGGAATTATTCGTTATTTCAGGTTCCGTTATGCACTGGATTTTGCCAGGGCGGTGAAAAGACTTGCTGCCACTTACTTTCTAATCCCAGGTCGAGTTATGGTGTTTTTTGGGTGGCAACGCCACCCAAAAAACACCATAAAATCTCTTATCCCGAACTGACGTTTCTTACGGTTAAGTTTGCCTGTATCTTTGCAATATTTTCCTCAATCAATGGCCAATCGGCGAGCGTGTAGTGTTGGATGCTGTGCAGATCTTCTGCATCCTGCTCGGCGGTGGTGTTATGGCGCATGATCCGGTTGACCCAATCTGCCAGATCTTCGAGGCTGCGCCGGCAGTAGTAGAAGCCAAAAAGCTTGCTGTCGAGCTGAACTGGGCCGAACTCGGTTTCATAAGCCGGCACGAAGCTTTGCCAGAAATCAGCCTGCCCGGCGAAGAAAAACAAATCTTGCTCCGGCGGGGCGAGGATTGCGCCTTCCCAATCAATGATATGCAGGTTCCCAGCGGGGTCGAGCATCAAGTTGCCGCCGTGTAAATCGGTGTGACAATAGACGCGCGGCTTGCAAGCCGCCGTGGCATAGTCTTGCAGTTCGTGGGCGCGTCTCAGCAGACCGAGCAGTTCCCTTTTGTGCGGCAGCAGCAGATCGCTTAACGCGTGGACGCCAGGCCGGTCGGCTGAGCTGAGATTTTCCAGCCGCTCCAGATCGTTCAGCAGGTCTTTCTCGAAGATCAGGGAGAAGCGCTCTTCCATTACATTGGCGATTTGAATTTCAGTTGTGCTGCGATGAAGTCGGCCCAAAAGCCCGGCCAGCCGCGTTTTGAGACCGGTGGGCCACTCTCCAAAACCCACAGTTTCGCCCTCGATGTAATTAAACAGGATCATGCGGAAGCCCTCGAACGAGCGAATGAAGCATCCATCTAGGGCCTGTATCGGGTAAGCGATGTACGGCAGGATGCCGCGCTGGTGCAGTTCGTGGGTCAGCGGCAGATAGAAATTGGGATCGCTGGCAATGGTGAGGGTGTAATCTTCGGGCGTCAGCTTTAGGAAATAGCGTTGATTATCCGACGCAGTAAGAATATAACAGGCAGACGTCCACAACGAGGGCCAAAACTCAATGCGCTCGACGGAGAGGCCAAACGCTTGCGCCAGGACCTCGATCAGGATGGATTTTTGAAGTGCTGGTTCAGTTTTCATCGATGAGAACGCGGCAAACAATAAGTGCAGGTATGGTCTTGCTCCTTGCGTTAAATGTGATTTTAATTCTATCCCGATTTTTGCAAAAATAAACGATGAGAAACGTTTTGCCTCAGGATATTTTAAACCTGTCAGAATACGCCGGCAGACCGGTTCCCGGCATCGCAGCTTTGTTTATGAAAACCAACTGCCATAATGCCGCCTGAAAACAACGCTGCCTGATCAATTTTTTGGAACTCCTTGACCTGGAGTGAGCTCCAGATGGTAAACTACTCTCTGGAATTGAAAGGAGTGCGAATGTAGAGATGAGTGAACGAATAGTATCCGGACGGCGGAGCCCTTTTTAAGAGACATAGAAGGAGTTTTATTGTCAACGACCACCCCCTGAAGCGGGTGGCTTGTAACTGTGCTCTGCCGCAATTCTAACAAGGAGTTAGCTTTGGCTTCATCACGCGCTACGATTGGCGGGTTGACTACCGCCTACCAGCAAAAAATGCTGGTGCGAGTTTTCAAGCAGATGCTTGACGTTGAGTGTTTTACGCAGAAGACGTTTCCATTCTGCAACCTCATACAATCAGTTGGTAAGGAACAAAAAACCGTTTCTCCGGATACGGAGTGCCTTACTATATTATAGCACAAATATTCTAAGAAGGAGAAGCGGCTTCCTCCACCCGCTGAAGCGGGGTGGTTTCCGCCGCTAAATATTATGAATTATGTTAAGCTTGGCAACACTGGAATGGATGTGTCGCAGATCTGCCTGGGCTGTATGAGCTTTGGCACAGCCGAGAATTGGGTTCACAATCCGTGGGCGTTGAATGAGGCAGACAGCCGGGTGATTATCAAGAAGGCACTGGAGATTGGGGTCAACTTTTTCGATACGGCCAATGCATATGCCTTTGGCAGCAGTGAGGAAATTCTTGGACGCGCTTTGAAGGATTACGCCAACCGGGATGAAGTGGTGGTCGCAACCAAAGTATTTATCCCGATGAGTAAAAGCCCTAACGGCGGCGGACTGTCGCGAAAACACATTCTGAGTCAGATTGACCAGAGCCTGAGACGCCTTGGTACAGACTATGTCGATCTCTACATCATCCACCGCTGGGACTACAACACCCCGATTGAAGAGACAATGGAAGCGCTGCATGATATTGTCAAAGCCGGAAAGGCCCGTTACATCGGCGCTTCTGCCATGTACGCCTTCCAGTTCCAAAAAGCGCTGCATGTGGCCGAGAAGCATGGCTGGACGCGGTTTATCTCGATGCAAAACCACTATAACCTCATCTATCGCGAAGAAGAACGCGAAATGATGCCGCTGTGTATTGAGGAAAAAATTGCAGCCACGCCTTACAGCCCGCTGGCATCCGGGCGGCTGGCGCGCAAGCCATCAGAAACCTCGCCGCGTCTTGACACCGACCCGATCGCCAGGCAAAAATATGATGCCACTGCAGATTCTGACAGGCTCATCATTGAGCGTGTTGCTGAAGTTGCCCAAAAGCACGCTGTGCCGCTTTCTCATGTTGCTCTGGCCTGGCTGCTGCAAAAGGCACCCGTTGCGGCACCAGTAATTGGGGCCACAAAACTCTCCCATCTCGAAAGCGCGGTCGAAGCCCTGGAGGTCAAGTTAACGCCGGACGAAATGATTTATCTCGAACAGCCGTATGTCCCGCACCCTCTGGTGGGCCTGCTTCCTTATGGCGGTCAACAGCTCAGCGCCAGAAGATAGACTGCAGCGACCCAACCTGGACATCTGTTTAATTAAAGGACGCCATGCTGATTTATTACATCCTTCTGAGCGCATTGACCTTCCTGGCCTGGGGTTATGATAAATACCGGGCAAAAGCGCACTTGTGGCGCATTTCGGAGCGCAGTCTCTTGACCCTGGCTTTTGTGGGCGGGGCGTATGGGGCCCTGCTGGGTATGTTTGTTTTTCACCACAAGACCCGCAAACTCAATTTTTGGATCCTGGTTATTGCAGGCTGCGTTATTCACGCGGCTGTATTCTTTTATTTTACCTTTGGGTAATCGATCGATCTCTGCGCTCCAGGAGTGTTTCCATCGTAACCTAACCTTGCCTGGGTGATCGTGTCAATATTGCCTTCGTTGACAGACAGTTTATTTGACGTCAGTTCGGGATAAGAGATTTTTGTGTGTTTTTTGGGTGGCGTAGCCACCCAAAAAACACACAAAACAACCTCTTTTCGAACTAACCCGAACTGGGGTTTTTGGGATAATTGACATGCCAAAGGTGTCGAATTATAATCGTTGATAAGTCAACGATATTTCCGGACTGGTTTGATTATGAAGGAGAGATATTCTATGGATTACCGCAAAATCAACCGTTTTTGGCAATCTGCCACCCTGTTTCTGGCTCCGCCGTTGATCGTCCTGCTGATTTGGTTTCGCCCAGCTATGGATGCATACCAATGGCTGCTGTGGCTGCACCTGCCTCTGCTGATGCTGCATGAGGCTGAGGAGTATGTTCTGGCCCCCGTCAGTTTCAAAGAGTTTATGAACCTCAAAACCTCGTTCGGCTCCAAAACCGACCCGAACTTTCCCCTGGATGACGGCTATGTCTTCCAGGTAAACCTGGTGATCGCCTGGCCGATGGTCATCCTGGGCGCTATCCTGGCTCCGATCGCACCCTGGCTGGGTTTTTCGATGATCTGGTTTGAACTGCTGATCAATAACGCCATGCACACTATTGGTTTTCAGGGCGACAAACCCACGTACAACCCCGGCCTGATCACCAATTCCTTCCTGCTTCTTCCTTACGGCACCTGGACGCTGCTGACTGCTTCCGGCTTTTTCACTCCGCTGGATTGGGCTCTTTCGGCACTGGTCGGCGTGGGCATTTTCGCTGTGCTGGTTTCCAAAACCCGTGGACGGCTGGCTCGGCTAAAGAAAGCTTAGCGATATGAGACCTATAAACCGGCATGTCAGTCTGTTATTCCGGATGGGGGAGCGCTTTTTAAATCGGGAGCTGGCGGGCAGTGCGATCTCCAGCGGAACGGCTCCGCTCTTGCTTGAACTACATGGTGGCGAGCCCCGCAGTCCAGGCGCTCTAGCCATTGCGGTTGGCGTTGATAAGGCGCATGTCACGCGATCCCTCCAGACCCTTGAGCGGGCCGGGTATGTGATGATTGTTCCCACAACAACCGACAGGCGCAGTTTCACTGTGTCTCTGACTCGGGAAGGACAGGCTGCCGCTGTAAGGGTGGAAGATGCCATTCGTTCCTGGCTGGCCATCGTCAGCCAGGGGGTCGACCAGGCTGACCTTGACACAGTCAACAGGGTGTTTGACCATTTCTATGCCAATGCCCATGAATACTTTACAAGCACATCTGAAGGTCACTAGTTCGGGAAAAGAGATTTTCTGGTGTTAGTGGTTGTCTAAAAAGTGGGGTTTGGGGTGGTTTGACCCCTACAGGGGGTCAAACCACCCCAAGAATCTCATATCTGGTGTTAGGGGCTGTCCGAAAAGTTCTTTTCGGACAGCCCCTAACACCAGATATAACCAGCAGGCAGCCCTTTTGGGCGAACTAAAACGCGATCGGGAGGCGCGTCAGCCCGCGAATGACAAAGCCTGACCCAAATTGGGCTGGCCCGTTCAGGCGCAGATTCGGAAGGCGTTTGAAGAGGACGCTAAAGAGGGAAAACAATTCCAACCGGGCGAGTGGAGCGCCCAGGCAGTAGTGCGTCCCCAACCCAAAAGTGAGCATTGGGTTGTCGGTGCGGGTGATGTCCAGCTCGTCGGGGCGCTCAAAGCGGAGCGGATCGTGGTTGCCAGAAATGTACATCAACGCTGCCACCATGCCGCGTTTCAGCTGCACACCATTAATCTCCATGTCTTCGCCCACAATCCGCTCGAACATCGGCAGGGGAGTTTCATAACGCAGGAGTTCATCGATGGCTGTCTTAATCAAGCCCGCTTTATTTTCGTAAACCGCCTCTTTCATCAAATCAAATTGTGCGGGGTTTTGGAAGAGTGCGCGCAGGCCGAGTGACGAGCCGTTCACTGTGGCCTCGTGCCCGGCGTTGAGCAGGAAGATGCTCGTGGCGCGAAGTTCGTCTTCGTTGAGTTTATCGCCATCATTCTCGACGCGCACAAGGTCAGTGATCAGGTCGTCCTGCGGTTTTCTGCGCCGCTCATTGGCAAGCACGCCAATCATTTCCATGAAATCTGTTGCGGCCTTGTTCGCTTCCTCCACCTGCTGATCGGTGTAGCCTAACTCGTACATTTTGACGATAGCGTTTGACCAGGAGCGCAGGCTGCCGCGCATTTCCTCGGGGATGCCGAGCAGGTCGGCGATCATAATCACCGGCAGGGGCTCGGCAATATCGCGGACAAAGTCACATTCGCCTTTTGCCTCCACCGCGTCAATGAGCTTATGTGTGGTTTGCTCAAGAATGCCGCGCAGACTCTCAACGCGTTTGGGCGTGAATACCTTGGTTACCAGCGAGCGGATTCTTGCGTGCGCGTCGCCCTCCTTATCCATGAACACATTGTCTTGAAAGCGGCGGAAAGGCGCCTGGCGTGGATCGGGCGGGGGCCAGCCAACTTCTTCGCGCGTGTAGCGGTGTAACAGGGTGCGCCCCAGGCGCTTATCTTTAAGCAGGGTGGCTACATCGGCGTAGCGCATGAAGAACACTTTGTTCCATTTTTCGTCGTAGAACACGGGCAATTCATCCCGCAGGATCGTCATCGTTGCATAAGGGTTTTCGATGAACGCCGGGGCGTTGATGTCCAGGTGGCTGGTGGGGATACTCATGAGTGCATTCTCTCCGTTTGGACTGGAATTGAGGCGTCTTGCAGCTCTATCTTACCAAACAAACAAGGTTTTTAAGTTCAATTCATCATTAGGATTCCCAAAAAATGAAGCCCGAAAAATGTTTGAATACGCGGCAGAATCCCACACGACCACGTCACGCTTTGTTGGGCAGCATTTCATAGGAAAGACTCACTGCGGAATATCTAAGCCATTTTTGAATCTATTTCTTATTCCACGATCAAGTGCAAAAAATAGTTGGTCGATTCTCTTTGTTCCAACTTCATGTGCAGGCATTTTGTTGAGTAGTCCAGCGATTTCAAAAGACGCATTGCCTATTGCTAGTTCGATTTCTTTATCGCCAATGCTCTGCCCCAATTTTTTAAATTGTTCAATGGCAAATGCAGAATATACTGCCGCTCCGAGAATATGCTTGCTTTGGTTTATATCCTTGAATGGATGTGTGTAGGCACTTGAAGCCGCAAGACTCGCAGATTGGGCGGCTGCTGATGCTGCCATATCTTTGGCTTCAAGTGAAGCCCTATATGCATCCATTGCCAGTTTTCTCAGATGATTAGTTCTTTTTCCACTGCTTGAAAAATCTCTAATACCATTAATTGCATTTCGAGGGCGGCTATCTTCATTCTCGATGCTCTCAAATATCGTTAGCGCTCTTTCCGCACAATCAGCAGCCCATTTGCCCAGGCTTTGAAGTTCTTCAATATGTATCTCGAAATACTCTTTTTGTCGTGCCATAATCTATTTCCAAAACGGATTCGCCTGAACTTTCCACTGGGGTTTGTCTTCGGGTCAATAAAATTTTACCCCACTCTCCTGGTAGAACATAGCCTTATGAGAACTCGTTTTCCGACCTTGCCTCTTGGGACTTACCCCAGGTGAGAGGGTCGGAACTTTTCGCACCCCGATTCATTCTAACGGAGAAACCCACTATGAATACTTTGCAGCTATTTCGCAAATGCCGCCTGCTGTCCTAAGTCTGCTCTGTCCGCCGGTTGCTTTGCAACCGCGCCGCTCTAATGAACACCTCTGGCCGGCCCGGCGCATCGCCGGCGGCAAGGGCATTATGTTGCCTATGAGGCGGAGCGGATTGGGTTGGGCGGGATTTCGCAGATGGATCGGAAGGCGATCCGGAATGGGATTGTTGAATTTGATTTATGAACCGGATGTGAATTCGTAGATTGCTATCTTTAATCAAAATACCAGAAGAATTTATCTTTCATTTTGCAAAGAAGCAATCGAATGTTTATTTCCCGAGATCTTTTCGTAATGGTGATGATAAAATATGATATAATTTGTTATGTTAAGTTATCCGTAAACGATTTCTGACATATATGGATTTGAAGTATGGATTTAAGACACAAATCTAACCAGGCTAAGAAGGATGGAGTCGCCGCACTTCTGGCGATAGGGAAGTGAATATGACCAAAATTAAGATCGTTTATCTGATCAGCCACACGCATACCGATATTGGGTATACAGATCACCAAACTGCGCTTTTTCGACAGCATGTCGAGTCAATTGACCATGCCATCGAATTATGCGAAGCCACAACTGATTATCCTGCAGAAGCGCAGTATCGATGGACATGCGAAGTGGCTGGATTGGTGGAGAAATACGTGCAAACACGGCCTGCAAAGCAAATCGATCGATTGGTGCGCTTGAACCAGCAAGGCCGGATCGCGGTTGCGGCCATGGCATATAATTGGTCGCCCCTTCTTTCCCCGGCGGGGATGGCGCGCTCTCTCTATCCAATGATGCGGCTGCGGCGCGATTATGGTATGCACATCACCTCGGCGATGCAGTGCGATGTAAATGGGGCAAGCTGGTTGTGGGCCGATATGCTGCCGGCAATTGGCATCCGCGGCCTGACCATGTCGATCAATACCCACCGCGGCCGGCGGCCCATGCCTGTTGCGAACGCCTTCTGGTGGGAAGGACCGGGCGGTAAGCGCCTGCTCACTTTCAATGGGCCGCACTACGCTTTGGGGATCATTTTTTACGGTATGGGCAGCGTTGGCCATGCTGAGTCAGCCTTGCCCGCTTTGCTGCAGCGATTGGAGCAAGATCCCAATTACCCGTACGATTTTCTTTATCTCTCAGCAACCTACCCAAACTTGCCGGATAATGGATTCCCGTATGGAGAACTTTCGGATTTTGTGCGCGATTGGAATGCCTCTGGGCGGGAGCCGCAGATTGTATTTACCACGGTGGATGGATTTGTCGATCTGCTTCATGAACGCTGCGCGGCCTCTGCGCCAATCTGGCGCGGGGATTGGTCGGACTGGTGGGCGGACGGGGCGGCCTCTTCGGCATATGAAACATCTGTTGCACGTACCACAGAAGCGCTTCTACCCGCCCTGGATTTGCTGGCAACTCAGGTTGATAACCTGGATCCAGCCCTGGTTGAGCAAGCTTACCAGTCTCTCGCTCTGTATGATGAACACTCATGGGGCGCATTCAACAGTATTTCCCAACCGCACCAACCTTTTGTACGCGCCCAATTTAACCAAAAGGCAAGTTTTGCTTACAATGGTTATACGTTGACTCATGAACTGCTGGCGCGCGGTGGCAGGAATATTTGTCATGAAGCCGGGCTGGTACCAGAAGGGGACGTTCTAGAGAAATGGCTGCCGCCCAGTGGTGATCCGGAACCGCCGAAAGAGGAAATGTACCTGGTGATCAATTCTTTGGGTTGGTCCCGAGATTTTCACAGCATTATCCCACCGGATGGTCTCAGCACTGCACCGTATCATTTTCTGGATGCACATTTTATTCCCAATTACCGCGACTCGTACCCGCAGAGCATTGGGATGCCTGAGCCGATCACCAGTCGACCCGGCTGCCTGCAAGCTGCACTTTTGCCATTTAGCTACCAGTTCATCGTTCCCATGCCAGCTGCGCCGGTTAAGTATCACCTGGAAGATGGACAACTCGAAAACCAATGGTACCGGATTAAGCTCGATCCTCAAACTGGTGGTCTGCGAAGCTGGTATGATAAAGAAGCTGGACGTGAGCTGGCTGCTTCCGACCGAATCTGGCAGCTTGGCCAGTATGTTTATGAGTGGGTGGACAGCCCAAAAGGTCGCCAGGCGATCTTTGCTGAAGATTTCACTACGGAACAATTTGGCAAATGGATGACGAATACGCCATTTCGCCGGCAGGGGGCAGTGCATGTGACGCTGGGTCCTGTGCAGCAAACTGAAACCGGCCTGGATATCGAAGTTTTCCTGCAAGCGCCGGGCGCTCACAGCATACGCGTGCGATACAGCCTGCCTCACCATCAAAAGGCCTTGCACATTGATGTTGTCATTGACAAAGTGTATGTGACCAGGCCGGAATCCATTTACATCATGTTCCCCTTCGCCCTCATGCAGCCCACATTTCATCTTGACCTGAACGGCGTACCGCTCACTCCGGATGCGGAGCAGCTTCCGGGTTCCTGCCGAGATTGGTATAGCATCCAGCGTTGGGCTGAGGTTGGCGATGAGAATACTTCGATCGTGGTTGTCCCGATCGATGCCCCGCTTATGCAGGTAGGTGGAATACAAACCGGCCGATCAGCCGAACGATTGGAAATCAACGATGCAACTCTGGCTTCGTGGCCTGTGCAGAATCATTGGACAACCAATTTTCAAGCCGGGCAAACGGGGGAACTGCTTTGCCGTTACCGCCTGACTTCAATGAAGGATTATGATCCAGCGGCAGCCAGTCGCTTTGCAGCAGACTATCTGGTTCCACCGATCATTGTACGGGCATTTGGTAAACCTGGGAAAACAGGCCAGTTTATGACGGTGTCACCAGAAGGCGTGGCGGATTTACAGTTGAAACGAGCAGATGATGGAAGGGGCTTAATTGTACGAGCGTTTGGCCTGACTGCCGAGCCCCAACAAATTTCGATTCATTTTCCTCTGGGAAAATTGAAAACCATAATCGCCTGTTCACCCATAGAAGACGATGACGTCCCGCTTAGCCTGACCAATGCATCATTTCAATTAGATATTCCTGCCCGCTCTGTAGCGCAGGCAAGGGTGATCTTCGAATAAGGATGGTTTGACATGCCCAAAAAGCTCAACCTGGGTATTATGTTCCGGCGTGAATATCCTCCGGAGAAACTGCCGGAATTTGCGCGCAAGGCCGAAGAATTCGGTTTTGATGAATTGTGGGTGGTGGAAGATTGCTTTTATTCCAGCGGGATTGCGTCAGCAGCCACTGCTCTGGCAAGCACCACTTCCATTCGCGTGGGTTTGGGCATTATGCCGGCTGTGGTCCGGAATCCAGTCTTTGCTGCGATGGAAATAGCCACTCTGGCCCGGATGTATCCAGGGCGATTTTTGCCTGGCTTCGGCCATGGTGTAGCGGATTGGATGCGCCAGATTGGGGCTTTTCCAAAGTCGCAGCTCCGGGCTCTGGAAGAAGTGACACTAACGGTGCGCAGGCTGCTGGCGGGAGAACAGGTTACTTTTCACGGCCATTATGTACAGATAGACGATGCCGGATTAGTACTGCCCCCCGAACAAATTCCACCGATATCCTTAGGAGTAATTGGTGCCAGGTCACTTGCGCTGGCGGGCCGATCTGCCGATGGTGTAATCCTCGCGGAGTATTCTTCACCAGCTTACATTTCATGGGCCATGGAGCAAATCGCCGCTGGAAAACGTGAAGCGGGAATTGACCGCGACTTACGCCTTACGATTTTTGGGTTCGCCTGTGCCGAAACTACAACCATGGCGGCTCACCAGCGGTTGCAGCCAATGGTGCGCTCCGCATTAGCATCCAGCGATATGGACGCGAAACTGGCTGCCATGGGGATCCTTGACCAGGTTGAAAAATTTCGTCAAGGCCAAGAGCAGGCTCTAGAAGCCAACATACCAACTGCCTGGATTGATCAATTAACAATCGCCGGAACATCCGTTGACTGGCATGCGGCTATTGAGCGTTATGCTGCGCTCGATATCGATTCATTCGTGCTGACGCCGCTGCCCGACACAACCCCAGATGAACTCGAGCGCTTCGCCAGGCATTACGGGATGATTTAACTGCGCTGCGCTGGCAGCACAAGATAATCGTTAGCAATTTCGGAATTCACAATATGAATCTCGATGCCGATCTGGGTCAGGCGATTAAGAATTTCTTGAGGTGCATATTGATCAGTGACAAGAAGATGAATTGATTCCAAAGGAAGAATTGATGCCAGTGAACTGCATCCAATTTTCGAAGAATCAAGAAGCAAAATTACTTGATCCGCGCTGTGCCACATCGCTCGCTTGACCTGTATTTCCAAAGGATTTGGATCTGTTAAGCCGTTTTCCAGATTTAACGCGGTGCCGCTGATAAAGAATTTTTGTGCTCGAAAGCCAGCAAAGAAAGATTCAGCCTGTGGTCCGACCAAAGTGTAAGATATATCGCGTAAGATGCCGCCGCAGATCATCAGGTTCATCCGATTCAGATAGGGCAGTGAGTGCATAAGTGTCTTAAACCCATTGGTTAAGATCGTCAAGTGATCGTGAGCCAAAAACGGAACCATACTTGCAACGGTCGTCCCACCTTCGAGCATAATGATTTCACCATCTGCCACAAGTTTTTCTGCCGCGTAACGAGCAATAGCCTTTTTTTCCTTGCTATGCACCTTTTGCTTGACGTCAAACTGCGGCTCACTCGTTGTGGATGTATTATCTTTAGAAACACCGCCACGCACTCGCCGAATCAATCCATCTTTTTCGAGTTTATTCAGATCGCGCCAGATGGTCATTTCCGAGACGTTTAACCGCTGGCTCAATTCCTTCGTCGATATGTTCGCCTCGGAGTTTACCATTTCTACGATCTTCTTCCAACGCTCGTCAATCAGCATTACTACAACCTCTACTGAACATTATGATATGGTCAAGTTTATCATAAATTTTTGGATATGTTCCTTCAGCCCCATAACGCTTTCAAGAAGCGTATTTTCTCCAGGTTCTGGAAAGACTGGCCACCTTCATGGTTGTTGTATTCCCAGACTTTAATCTCCTTTTTCCCCTGGTAATGATTGTAGGCTGAGAATACAGTGCTCGGTGGGCAAATATCATCCATCAATCCGACGGAGAATAAAGCAGGTGCATTGGCTCTGGCAGAAAAATTCATCCCATCAAAATAGGACAGGGTTTCAAACACCCTTTGAACTTTAGTTCGATGAATTTTACAATACGCAGTAATCTCTTGATAAGGATGGGTATCGATGATACCTGTAGCTCGTTTGAAATTGCACAAAAAGGGCACATCGGGCATCACTGCGGCGAGATTGGGCACCAATCCGGCCACTGCAAGCGTTATACCACCGCCCTGCGATCCGCCGGTAACTGCAATTTTTCCTGCATCCACGGCCGGGTGAGTACGGGCAGCATCCACGGCGCGCACAGCATCTGTAAACACTCGACGGTAGTAATAATTCAGGGGGTCAAGTATGCCTCTCGTCATAAAGCCTGGAAAATGAGGATTGGATCCTTCTGTCTCAGGGTCTGGTGTGTCGCCTGGCGTAAAATAACTGCCCTGCCCACGTGTATCCATGATGAAGTGAGCGTAACCCAGATTGGCAAAAAACAGCCAATCAATCGGTAATCCACGCCCACCACCGTAACCAATGTATTCCACAACACAAGGCAGGGGGCCCTTACGTACTTTCGGCAGGATAAACCACCCCTTGATCGGCTGTCCTGCAAAGCCCGGGAAAGTCACGTCCTCCACGTCTACAAGAGCAAAACCGGTTGAAACTGGATCGAATTGCGGAGTGGCTGCCGAAGAGCGTGCCTCTTTAAGAGTTTCTGCCCAAAAAGAGTCAAAATCGCGACGTGCGGTGAGTGGAGGTTGGTATGTTTGTAATTGTTCAAGCGGCAGATCAAAAAACATAAGGTCTCCTTTATTGGTCGGTCGTTAAATTTTCGATACGTGAGAGATAATGCTCTGAGTCTAACTCTCAAATATTATGGCTGAATTCGCGAGCGGTGTCAAACATTGCTATAACATTCTCGGGTTCGACATCGATCATGTGGTTACAGGATGCCATTATATACCCGCCGCCTCGACCCAAAATTTGGCACTTTTCTTTCACTTCAGCAACCAATTCATCTTTGGATGCTTCCATTTTCTCAATGGCACCATGGAAGGCGATGATCTCTCCATAAGCGTCTTTCAGTGTAGATGCGTCCATTCCTTTTGTGGAAGTTTGAACAGGATTCAAGACATTAACGCCAGCCTCCACCAGGTCTGGGATGATCTTGAAGATGTTGCCGTCGGAATGGTGCACAAGAAAAGCCTGGGGAGCTTTTTCGTGGATCAATGAATACAATTCGGTTTGGGCTGGTTTAATGAATTGGCGAAACATTTTTGGAGAAATCAAGGGCTGCTGCTGCCCACCTAAATCATCTGCAGCTTCAACCAGTTGAACATAAGGGCCAACTGCATCCAGGAAAATGCTGTAAACCCCTTTGTGGATTTCCAGGATGTGTTGGATTATCCTGGCAGCCACCTCTGGTTTCAAAGCCAAAAGCATTAAGAATTCGGCCATGCCGACCAACCAGCTGCCGCGGTCCAGAAACCCTGGGGAAAGTGGATTACGGGCAACGATGGCATAATCTGTCGTCTCATACAGACGTTTGGCTTCTTGCGCCAATCCTTGCGCGGTATACAATTCTTCTGCGGTTGGCCAGGGATACGCTTCGACTTCTTCAATAGTTTGAACTTTTTGCAATGGGCTTTCCATAATATTGACAAAGATACCATGCTCCTTATAACGTATCCCCCAAATATCGGTAAAGCTTCCATCTTCATGCCGGATGTCTTTGTTGGTGGGGCTTTTCTTCAGGAATATCCGGCGAAAATCGATGTCAAAATATTCTAGAATCCGTTCATCATAATAATTGGCACTGGTCCCTGAGCGAACTGGTGGGATTGGGGTTAAACCAAGGTGATCTCTTAATTTCAGGTACGTTTTATCCAGCAGCATGGTTGCATTTCCCATCATATCCAGGGGAACTCGATCCGGCTGTTCATGATTCAGGCTCATAATGACGCGTTCTCGATGAGAAATTCCAGACAAGTTAGACACTCCTTCATTGTATTTTTCCGCCAAAATTGTGTTCTTCGACTTGACGGATGAAATAAAAAGACTTATACTAACAATATATAACTATTTATAACATATTATAACATAAAGTATCGCGAATTTATTAAAAGGTAAATTCAAGATAGTTTGTTGCGGAGGATGGAATGAATACACAAACAACCATCGATTTTCGTTATGCACCTTCATCCAATTGGACCAATATCGGATTGAAGGATGATCTGTATAAAACCGTTGTACGCGAGGATGGCGCGCTGTTGTATGAATTCAAAGCGAAAGCAATGACTTCATTTTACTTTGAACGCGTCTACGAGTTTGGTCTCCGAGCTGCCCATGCACCCCAAAAAGTCCAACAAACTACAGAAAGCGCGCTGTTTCCCTGTGTGGTCACACGGCTGGAGTATGACCGGGCTGTGCTTACGCTGCAATCCTTTGCACATTCGAATGAGGGCCGCCGCACCGATATCACCTTGTGGCAAATCAGCTTGAAAGAAGATGTGGAGGACTTTCTAACTGGCCTGACAGTTGAAATTTATGACCGCCGAAAGAACTTTGAGCCGCGTTCCACTGCCCCGGCGCGCGTAATTTTTGCAGTAGAAAACCAACCCAAAATACTCGAAGGGTTTTCAGACGAGGATGATTCGCCGCTGGTGGAAGATGAAAATCTACCCGGACCGGGTGATGTCGCTTTTCTGTCTGATCCGGGGCGCCTGATCCCGACCCATCCGAGCGGTTTCCGACCTTGCTCAGCATTTGGCACTGAACCATCTGTACTGCGAAAAGGAGAGACGTTCAAAGGAGCGATCATCATCCCACAGAATTACCAGGATATCCAGGAACTGGATTTTGCCTGGGCCAGGCAGGCTTATCAAGATTCGAAACAGGCATGGGAAAATGCTCGGCTTTTGAATCTTCCGGTCCATATACCGGATGCAGCGGTAATGGATATGTTGACCGCCTGCGCCCGAAACATCCTGCAAGCACGTGAAATGCGAGATGGTCTGCCGGTTTTCCAGGTCGGCCCGACGATTTATCGCGGCTTATGGGTGGTGGATGGTCACTTTATACTCGAAGCGGCTCAATACCTGGGATACCAGGCTGAGGCTTTTCGGGGTGTTGATACATTGCTAAAGCGAGCTGAACCAGATGGTTCAATCGCGATCTTCAAATTCCACACCAAAGAAACCGGCATTTCTTTGTTTACTTTGGTGCGGCAGTGCGAACTGATGGGAGACTATCTCCGGCTGCGCGAGTTGTGGCCAGTCATTCAAAAAGGTGTGGCTTTCATTGAAGCCTTGCGCGAAGAGGCTTATGCTTTGCCTGCCGACTCTCCCTGCTACCGTCTGCTGCCAATGTCATTTGGCGATGGCGGATTGGGAGGCCGGCGCGGAGAATACACTACAGTATTTTGGATTTTAACTGGTTTGATCAGCGTTGCCCGGGCTGCGCGGCGGTTGGGGTTCGAAGAAGACGCCCGACGTTTCCAGACCGACTATGACCAGCTGTTGGTAGATTTTCGGGTCGCTGCGGCGCGTGACATGCGGTCGCTGCCGGATAGCACACCGTATTTGCCCATGTGCATGCCGGGCAGCGGCGATCATATTTACATCCCTAATTATTCTCAGCCAGTGCCTGACTATTTGCGGTTAACGGCCGCCTCAGGGACCTGGGCTTTTTGTCATGCCATTTATCCCGGCGAGGTCTTTGACGCAGGGGATCCTCTCGTACAGAATCTACTTAAGCTTTTCGATCAGGTAGATGATGAGGAGGGCATACCTGCATTTACTGGTTGGCTTCCCTATCATGCATTGTGGAATTACCAGGCTTCTTTTGCGGCACATACCTGGCTGTATGCTGGCCGCGGCGATAAAGCCCTGGAGTATTTGTACGCATTTGCAAATCATGCATCAACCACGCGTGTCTGGCGTGAAGAGCAGTCCTTCTCTAATACCGAAGAGGGCCAGCACTGGGGGGAAATGCCGCACAACTGGGCCTCTGCTGAATTCATCCGCCTTGTGCGGCACCTTGTAATTTTTGAAAAGGGAGAAGGACTTGATCTTCTGGCTGGCATACCGGCTGCCTGGCGCAAGCCGGGTGATGTGGTATCCTTCGGCAGTACCCCTACACGCTTTGGCCCCATCTCCCTGCGCCTGGAAACAAAATCGGACGGGGCCTTTACATTGGATGTGGAGCTGGATCCCAGAAGTGTGATCCAGCCGCAGAGGATCACAGCGAAACTTCCTGCGAGCGCACTCAGTGCCAATGGTCTGTCGCTCGAGCCAGACAGGGGCGGCTGGGTATTGCTCCGGGTTGAAAATAAAATGCATATTGAAGGGATCTGGCATGAGTAAATTGGAAGGCATACGGGCAAAATGAAACGACCGAACGTGATTTTTATCCTCGCTGATGATATGGGGTACGGTGATTTTAGTGCCTTTAACGGCGGACTATCGCGCACACCGGCACTGGATAATTTATTACAGGAGAGCGTATGCCTGACTCAGCAGTATGCAGCCTCACCCGTGTGCAATCCCTCACGCGCTTGCCTGCTGACCGGGCGCTATCCCCACCGTACAGGCTCCGTAGATACATTGGAATGGCATGGGCTTGAACGCCTGGCGTTGCGCGAGACCACCCTGGCGGATGTATTTAAAGGCGCAGGATATACAACAGGACTGGTGGGAAAATGGCATTTAGGATCCTTTGACAATCGTTACCATCCCAACCGGCGCGGGTTTGATGAAGCAGTATGCTTTCGCGGCGGAATGCACGATTACTATAATTGGTTTCTTGAATATAATGACCGCGTACGGTTCGCAGATGGACGCTACCTGACGGATGTGTGGACCGAAGAGGCTGTCGGGTTCATTGAGCGCCACCAGCGCGAACCTTTTTTCCTGCACGTCACATATAATGCCCCCCACACACCGCTGGAAGCCCCCGAGACAGACCAGAAACTTTTTAAGGATTCGGGAAAATTTACGATCGGGGTTAGTTTGATCTATGCCATGATCCACCGTATGGACACAGGGGTGGCGCGCATCCTGGATACTCTCAAGCGCCTGGGATTGGAAGAAAATACGATTGTGCTCTTTACAAGTGATAACGGCCCTCAGTTCGGTGGTGAAGGCGACCATTGCACCACGCGTTTTAACTGCCACTTCAACGGCGCCAAGGGTTCCGTCTATGAAGGCGGTATTCGTGTGCCAATGATTATACGCTGGCCGGCAGGCCTGCCAGCCGGGCGGCAAGTGAATGAAATGGTGCACTTTGCGGATTGGTTTCCAACGCTTCTGACAGCGGTGGGCATCCAGACGCCGTCCCATCTAAAACTGGATGGAGGCAACGTTCTGCCGGTGCTGCGCGGCGAGCCCGGAGAGGTAAGCAAGACCCGCTTCTGGCAGTGGAATCGCTACCAGCCAGTCATCACCTGCAACGCGGCGGTGCGCGATGAGGATTGGAAGCTGGTGCAGCCCGTGCAGCCAGAAGCGATGACGGTTTACAATCCCTACTGGCTTGCGATGTCCATGTACGGCCCGGAATATTTCGTTGAAAACGGGATATTTAGGGACGAACCTGCCCGAGAAATTCCCGCGCCAATTGAGCCGGAGTTGTACAACATTGCCAAAGATCCATTGGAAAAGGAAAACCTTGCTGCTTTGTATCCGGAGGTAACCCGCTCCCTGCTGCTCAAGCTGGAAAACTGGTTTACGGAAGTGGAAAAGGAATTTCTTGAGGTTTATCCGGAGCGATAAAGCCGGACACAAATTACATCCGGCCAGGCGTATAATTTTACGCTTACTCATTCATTCTCCGGCCTGGCTTGCCTGATGCATTATCTAACTTGATGTCAGTTCGGGATAAGAGATTTTTCGGTATATTTTGGGTGGCTATGCCACCCAAAATATACCGAAAACAACCTCTTTGCGAGCTGTCCCGTTCTGGGGGGTAACTTTCAACCAGGCGGGGTGATCAGCCTGTAAGTGCAGCCCTGGGGGATATGATGGATGGGAATATGGGGAAATTGTGCTTGCAAATGCCTGGCCAGAGATTGTATACCCATCTCCTCACTAACTGCGTGGTTGACCAGGATCATCGGAATTTGTTGATCAGTGGCATATTCTCCATCTTGCCATTGAACAGTAGCATCATCTGCACACACTGCCAGATCAAATTCATAGGTGCTGGCATAACCAAAAAGGTTGGAAATAGCCCCTGTACCAATCCCTACCCTCTGAACGGGAGTATCCAGTGGACCAATAAACTCCACTCCAGCCTGACCTAAAGGCTGGACTGCAGCAGCCACCCGCCGGGCGAAGTCCCCTGAGGTGATTTCTGGTATCTCATATACCTGGTAATAGGCGCTTCTATGGATGATCTTTTCCAGCCCAAGTACTTTTGCCCAGGTGTCGGTTATGCCTATTCCAGGCATTTGATCCCACAAATCATGGCAGCGCAGGATGACCAGGCCGCTTTCTTCAATGAACTTCTTCTTTTCTCGATAGCCTGGTAATGAAGTGTAAAAACCATCGTCAGGTAAATCATAGTGGTTATAAAAAGTTGGCTCATGGGTGATAAATACATTGCATCCAAGTTGGAGGGCTTTTTTTATTGTCGCTGTATAGCTCTGCCAGGCAACTGCAATTCCTGAGATCTCCGTTTCGGGATCGCCAGACTTAAAAGTGTCCACCGTTGTTTTAAAATCCATCCAACCCTGATCCAGTGAGTACAGGTAGTTCAATAAATCTACTGCTTTCAAGACAATCCACCTTCGTCGTGATTTGGTTGTACCAATCCCAGGTCCAATTGCCCAACCTGGGCTTCAAATGGGAGTTGGATCTGAAAAGAACCGGGATTGATCTCTTTAAAGAGCACAGGCTCTCCGTTCCATAAAACCGAATAGGTATTCCCAGACTGCATGTTCACAATCACCGTAACCGTTCGTGGTCGATTGGATAATCGCAACCGACCAGTGAAAGAGCGGATATCACTGGAAAATTCTTGCTGCTCTACCCAGATATCAAATCCCGTCGCCAGCCGTCCGGGAATATGGTATGCGCTGAACCATGACACCACCGGAGAAGATAGACCGCCAAATTGGTGCCACCCCGCGCCTCTCCCAGACTCGATAATAAAGTGCTCAAAACAATAATAGGAAGTCTCTACTTCTTTTTTCCATAAATCCAAAGCGGTTTGTGCAATCTGACAGGCGAAATCTCCTTGCCCCAGATCAAGTGCGGTTTTCCACATGAACCATTGATGGGGGAACCACACAGCGCCGTTCCAATAGCCATCTTTTCGGTAATACGGCGCGGATTGGTCAACTGTGGACAAACCAATCGGTGTCCAAAACCGGTCAGGATCAGCCAACCGGTCCAGGAGGATGGCTTGTTGTTCTGGCGTGCATATTCCGGCTAACAGCGGCATGATACCGTCCAGACCCATATTGAAATTGACGCCGCTTTCATGGGATAGCTGCCCGGTAGGATTGCCTTCTTCATCATGCAAGACATAGCTGAAAAATCCTGCTTTTTCATCCCATGCGTAACGCTGCAAGGCATCCGAGAATGTTTCGATATCTTCTTGATAAATCGCCTGGTCCGCTTTAATCCCCAATGCTTCTGCGGCTGTATTCAAGATTTTGGCGCTCCGAACCGCGTGGGCAGTGATTGCGGCGCAGGCGGTTCGCACCTGGATGCCGCTTTCTTGCATATTTCCTTCATCCAGATAATCTGCCAGCACGTGCATCTGTGCCGGATAATCATCCCAACCGCCAGATTCAAAAAAATATTCCCATGTGATCAATAGATTGGATTTTAACCTGCGAGTCGTTGAACTTCCTAACCGCCCAACCAAAAACAAGTAGTATTGGCGTAAAGAGGGGTAAACCTCTCTGAGAAATTCCCTGTCCTGCGTGCGGTTCCAGATTTCATGGAAAAGGTACATTTGGACTGGCACCGGGCTGCCATGATGGATAAATGCGGCATGCGTATCACCTGATTCGGTCAAATACGCATTCAGGCAGTCACGGGCTCGCTGTAGATCGAGTTCCAGGAGGGCTAGTCCAATAAAGCCCGAATCCCAGGTATACAGGCAATCCCACCATTTGCCAGGCGTATTGTGGCGGATGAACTGCCGGCGTGTATAGACCGGATATACCACATTCATCAGTTCGGTCGCAGCCATGCGCTGCTGGCTGAAGCGATAAGTTTCCCCCGAAGGCAGGCAGTTTAAAGAAGCGACTTTTTGCCGGGCTAAACAGTAACGATCTTCCTGTTTCTGAATATCTTGCTGGATAAATTCAGCTAATGCCTGCGTCACTTCGTTTAGCGTGCCCGCACAAACAAAACCATATACGATTGTAGCGGCATGGGGCGAAAGGAAGATGGGACGCATAAAAACATCGGTAAAGTGACCTTCACTGGAACCATGCACAACGTCCGAATAGTTATTGGGAACCAGATAACGCAGCAAAATATCCAGTTCATCATGCAAATGCTGGCGTATCCAAAAATCAGGATGACTCCAGGCGATCCCATACACAGTTTTGGTATCCACATAGCGCAAGATCAGGCTGTTTTCTTGCGGCCCGGGAAGAATTTCTGGGGTAGGCATCCATGCGTGTGAGGTAAACCTCACCTGGTCCGTCTGCTCATCTCTCGTGATGGCAAACCCATCCAGTTCAATTGCTGTCCCGCCCAAAGAAACCAGGCGAAGGTTATGCTGGCCTTGATCCAGGATGTTGATTGGAAGCACCAGGCGGCAGAAACCATCTGCTTCACGATGCTCATCTGTAAATTCTGCTTGTCCATTTACCGTTCCGTCAAGTTTGAAACATGCGACGCCTCCGACGTCGATTCGGTAACGAAAAGTAATGACGGCATTGATCAAAGGCTTTTCTAATTCAAAACGGAACAATACCCAATCTCCGGGATCGCGCCCAAAACCTTGGCCGATGCCGCTGCCATCGACGAACCCGTTGGCGTGAATCTCTGCCCGCAGCATCCCATCAGCTACCAGACTATCCGTAGGGCGAGTTTTAGCAAACTGCAGGTCTTCATAATCAAGCGCATCGACCCAAATCCCGCCTGCAGGGACTGAAACACCTGCCGTGTTGATCGGCTCATCCGAATAAGGACGCACTGGTGGAAAATTGATGTAAGCAACCAGATGCAGCATCAGGCTCTGCGCATTGGCTGTGTTGTTAACAAATTCGCAGCGGATCAAGCGGGATTGTTCGGAAACTGCAGAAAAGGAAACATCACAAAAAACCTGGTCTTTCCACTCTAGCTCATAGCGGTAGGCGTAATAGCTGAGATCAGGAGCTGCTTCCCAGGCATGATGGCCAGAGGCCCATTTCTCGTTGGGTATCAACATTTGCCGGCGATAATGTCCCGGGATGATTCCCAGGTCAAAGCGCAGCCCCTGGGTAATATCGGGTATGTGTGATATTCCGGCGTAGCGTTTCGAGTACGGCCCCCAGGGTGGCAAGTGCAAATCATGGCTTTTGCTAGGCCGTGGCATTAAGTCTTCCTTTTCTGTGGGGTATGTTGGTGAAAGAGTCCTTGTTGGTGCATGCGCTGATGCAGGCGGTTGTAAGCCGTCTCCATGGTGGCCCGGATGCGTTTGAAATCCTGGGCTTCCGGGCGGGGTGCCAGGGTGTCAATATAAGTGATGGTGCCCTCGATTTGCTCCAAAACCCGCAGCGCTTCTGATTGGGAAAAAATGGGCTGATCACCCACCAGCACCTGGACCGCGCTGGTATGGGCAGCGATGTCACCAGGTTTTCCAGAGTAACTGCCGCGGATGCGCAAGGCGATCCAGGTTGAGGCAGCTATGCTTACTTTGGCGCTGCCAGACGCCTTAAGTTGACCTTGAACTTCTGTCTGTTCAACAGCGATGCCGCCTACGACGATCTCCACCCGTTCGATCGGCAGACTTACGGATTCAATCCGCCAGCTGACATTAACCGTACCGCCTGTTGGCGGTAAATGCAGGGTTTGACCCGGGTGCAGCCCCTCTACACTCAACTCGACCAGCGGGCCGACTGTGACGAATGTGTTCCCCCTTTTGATTGCTGCCATCCAGTTTTCGTAAGTGAATTCCTGCTCGTCCATATGCGTGTACGTGCGGATGCCCCCCAAAAGGATGTTGGCTCCCATTTTGTCTGACCCGCCCACCACCGGAATGTGATAGCCCATATTGAGATAACGGTACCAATCAGCCAGACCGTAGGGTGAGATCTGGGTCCAGAACGGGGTAAATGTCACCATTTCAACGGCGTGAACAAGGCCAAGGATGATATCTGCCGGGCGTTCGGCCTGTGGGTTGGGCATGTGCGGGGTGATCACCAGACCGTTCTGGTTGATGCAGCGCTGTGCCCAATCAGCCATGCTTACTTCGAGTGCATCACCCAGTGCCGATTCGTCCGGTCCTCCCGTACAAAGAGGGTGAATTAAAGCTCCGGAATATCCAAGCAGGGATATATGGCCGAGGATATTCATCCGATTTTCCGAGCCAACCCGCACCAGAAATTCACCGCCGCCGCCAAACTCTTTGGCACCGAAAGTTGTACGGCCGTCGAAATCACCCACATTGCTGAACATCTCCCCCCATTGGCTTGCCAGCAGGTTGACAACGTTCACACCTTCGGCCGACCCTTCCAGCAGCGCGGTTTGTGGACTCAGGAAGTGGACGTGGGTGTCTGCTGTCACCCATCCCTGTTGGCGCCAATGCAGCACCCGTTCCAGTGTAAAGGTCAATTCTTCTATCTCTGGTGTGACTGTGAAGCTCGTCCGAATAGGCGTTACCTCATAACCACGTGTTACTTCGATGAACACCTCTCCCTGCGGAAGGTCAACCAGACATTCCCCAGGAATATAGCAGTACTGGTTGAGCGAATCAACGAACTCGCCATAAAAATCTTCAAACCAACCATCGTTTACTTTGCGGTGGTAACCCTTGGGTGGGAGGTATTCCCCTGCTGCCCCGTGTAAGTGCAAGCGCACCGGCACCGGAGCATTCGTACCGTGCTCAATGAACTGTAAGCGCACGGTTTGTAACGCCGGGTTGACTTCGATCAAACTGGGCTCGCTTGTCATTTTCGCCAGGTCAAAAATAGAAACATCGGTTTCTGATTTTCCAGTATGAACATAGATCCTGGCCTGGGGATGCGCAGTAAGCTCGATGATCACCGCTGATTCTGAGCGGGTGGGCTGCGAGACAACAGCCTGTCCCAACCATTCGCCCCGGTCATACTCCAGGGCTGCTCGTGCCGAGATCAATGTCCCCATGTCTACCGCTACGCCTTCCAATTCGTAGATTTTGTTAAGCGCTGCGCCGGGTGGCAGCCAAAGCTTGAATTTCCTTCGGCGTTCAGTTCGCAGGGGGTGCTCACTCAACAAGGTATGCGAGATGGCGTAGATAATGGATTTTTCACTTCGAGGGATGCAGGTGATGTACCGGATGGTTTTATTGGGGTGAGGGTTTGGCAGCGCATAGATCCACACGTGTTCGGGGGATAGCTGCCAAAATGGCACCAGCCGGACTTCACCTCGCCCAAAAGGGACGGCCTTTTTTTCGGTGCTGGCAGCCTCCAGGGCTGTATCCAGCACGACCGGTCCATTCGCCGTCACAGCATTGAAAGGGCTGTTGCCCCACTCGATGTGTGACTGTTGGATCGTTAAACGGCGCTGATTATCGAATTTTTCTGTCGTCCCATCTGCATACACCAGACAGTATTCTGAGACAATCTCACCTAAAGCATCCCCGGCAGGCATCTGAGCTTCCGGAGAATCAGCAAGATCTGCAGGCAAAACACTCTGCCGGTCAGCAGCGGCATGCAAAAATAAAACGAAAGTCGCCTTGACCGATCCCAGCTCAATCTGGACCGCCTTCTGGTCGAGCTGAATGATATTCAGCTGCCCTGGTTGACCCAACTCAAATGGGATTCCGCGCAGAACTCGAGAACCATACCACTCCTGTGTGGTCACGTTCAATTGCAGGGTTTCATCCAGCAATTCTCGATTTGCGTTGAATACCCCTGCTAAAGAAACTGGCGTGAAATAAGGCGAGGCAGGTTGTTTCATGCTTTCAAATTCTCAATAAATCCGTAAATAGGCCGCAGCCGCTAACCTTTCACGGAGCCTGCGGTTAATCCGCCGACAATTCTGTCCTGCAGTAGAATGTAAATCGATACGGGTAATATAGACCCAAGGACAGACCCGGCCGCGAATACACTCCAGG
>Ga0268298_10001139_pt1 | contig 32089 bp, 25 predicted proteins | sample WWTPWeurt_MetaG_FD_194462 | JGI IMG/M metagenome (GOLD analysis project Ga0268298, IMG submission 194462) | Activated sludge microbial communities from WWTP in Nijmegen, Gelderland, Netherland - WWTP Weurt | ecosystem: Engineered > WWTP > Aerobic digester > Activated sludge | place... | reverse complement strand
TTCTGTTCAACTGGTCCTTACTTCTTCTTCTGATTATGGGTGTATCGCTGACAAAGACACTATTACGATAACATACAAAGATGCGCCTACGGCAAACTTTGACTTTTCATTTGCTTGCTCAGGAGAAAATACATACTTCACTGATCAGTCAACTGTAACAAGCGGTTCAATCATCACATGGCAATATGATTTTGGTGACGGCAATTCATCGATTGCTGATGATCCGATTCACCCTTATTCAGGATCCGGAAATTATTTTGTTAATCTGATTGTTGAATCATCCAATAACTGTTTTGACACCATTACAAAAGCGGTTTATGTAAATCCTGTTCCTGTTGCAATGTTCACAAATGAATATGCGTGTCAGGGAGAGTCAGTTTCATTCACAGATATCTCTTTTTTATCAGCTGGAAATATTGTAAACTGGGCTTGGGATTTTGATAATGGATCCGGAGTAAGCACTTCACAAAATCCTGAATATACATTCCCGGTTATAGGAACGTATCCTGTCATGTTGACTGTTACTTCTGATTCAGGTTGCGTTGGAACAGTAACAAATAATATCAACGTACTTTCTGGTCCGGATGCGGCATTCACTTTTGCACCTGATCCGGCATTTGCGCTTGAAAATGTAAACTTTACAGATCAGACAATTGGCGCAGTGACAGATTGGTATTGGAATTTTGGAGATGGATTTGGCGGCAATACACAAAATATAATTCATCAATATTCAAATGGAGGTGAATTTCAAATCACTTTGGAAGTAACTGACACCGCTGGTTGCGTGGATACTACTTCTAAAATTATAAACGTTATTCTGATGCCGGTTTTACCGACAGGATTTACTCCTAATAATGATGGTGAAAATGATATTTTCCTCATCAGAGGCGGACCATTTGAAGCAGTTGATTTCAGAATTTACAATAACTGGGGGCAATTGATTTTTACTTCAGATGACGCTAATATTGGATGGGACGGAACATATAAAGGTGAAGATGCGCCAATAGGTGTTTATACGTGGACCTACTCAGTCACTGTGTCTTCAACGCGACCGGTAGTAACAGGTAAAGGAGATGTAACATTGTTAAGATGATGAAGCAGGTAAAATTATTTTTAGTTCTGATTTTTGTGCAGACAATTTCATTTGCACAAGATTTTCACTTGTCTATCTACGATGCGGCTCCGCTGTATCTCAATCCTGCCATGACAGGGGTTGTTGAAGGGGCTTGGAGAGTTCACGGACAATACAGAACACAGTGGAAAGAAGTAAATTTCAAGCCATACATGACAGGGCTGATAAGTTTCGATATGCCCTATAAAAAATGGGGATTTGGTGGACAAATTGTGAACTACCGTGCGGGAATTGGAAACTATAACGCTTTGCAAGGTGTTGCTTCCGCTGCATATACGCTTTCGATTGACAGAAATAAATTCCACAATATTTCATTTGGACTTCAGGGTGGAATCACTCAAAAATCCGTTGAACATCAGTTACTCACTTTTAATAACCAATACACAACAAACGGTGGCGGAACATTTGATAATTCAATTAATAATGGTGAAGGATTTGGTGGGCAGTCTTTCGTTATTCCTGAATTGAATTTCGGTGCACTTTATTACTTTTCCAAACAACAATCTAAACTGAATCCTTTCATAGGTGTTTCAGCTTTTAATATACTTCAGCCAAAAGAAACTTTTCTGGCGGATGATAATCTTTTACCATTGAGAATTTATGGCCATGGTGGAGTAAGAATTAATATTACTGAAACTTTTTACGTTATTCCAAAAGCGCTTTACATGCAGCAAAAAAACTTTTCGGAGTTAACGCTGGCAGGCGATGTTGGCTGGTATCTGAAAGCTGCAGAAACATTTTTGTTAGGCGGACTTGTATACCGGAATAAGGATGCCGCAGTAGTTTATATTGGTGCTAAAAAAATCAATTACATCGCTAAACTTTCTTACGATATTAATTTTTCATCCCTGTCCAATGCCTCTTCTGGTAAAGGGGGATTTGAAATTTCATTTACATACATGCACCAAAACGCATCACCTCAAAACGTCAAAATTTGTCCGCGGTTATGATCAGAAAGTTTAGCAGACTGACCTTTTTAATTTTTATTTTTCTATCATCTGCGGTAGCTATTTCACAATCTAAAAAGGTGTGGCTATATAAGGCTGATGATGCGTATGAAAAAAAGGATTACTCAACAGCATTGAGATATTATCACATGGTTCTGGATGATACATTGGGAATGTCAACCAAAGTTTTACCGTATGAAATTACTTTATCCAATCAGAAAATAAAAAAGGATTCGACTCAAACTCCTACTGATAAAACTGTGAGTCTGGGACAATATGTGATTCACCAAATGGCCATGTGTTATCGCTATTCACAGGATGATGACAACGCTGCGAATTACTTCAAACAATCAGCTGAAAATTCAAATTACATTGACGATTACTATTATTATGGTTTGACATTAATGTATCTGGGCAGATATGAAGAAGCACAAGAAGTGTTTGACAAATATGTTGGACTGGAAGGCGTTTCCGAAAATATGCTCAAGCGGGCTTTCCGCGAAATATCTGGTTGCAGATATGCCATGGAAGTAGAAGAACCGGAAGAAAAGATAGAAGTAGTTCTTGGAGACACAACCGTTTTTAATGCGGGTACTTCATCGTTTGCCGCCATGTATTGGGGAGATGGATATGACAAAATGATTTTCACCAGTGCCAGAACAGGGTCAATTATTCTTGATCCTGAAACGCAGGATCCAAGATATCTATGTGACCTCTACTGGTCAGAAAAAAATGAAAACGGAGAATGGCAAAAAGCGCACAATTTTGGACGACCGCTGAATTCGGCCAGACACGATGCCTCCGGAGCTATCTTCAATAATTTTGTTTACTACACCCGCTGGAGTGATGAAAGCAGAAATGACAAATCCATCTATCTGGCAAGAATGATTGACATGAAATTTTTTGAATCCCTAAAATTGGATTCAACCGTTAACATGGCCGGATTTCAAAGCATCAATCCTTTTGTGACTTCAGATGGGAAATGGCTCTATTTTTCAAGTAACAGACCTGGTGGTTCAGGCGGATTTGATATCTGGCGAATTGCATTGGATGAAGTTGGAAGCCCAATGGGAGAGCCGTATAACCTGGGAGAACCATTGAACTCAGAATACGATGAACTATCGCCGTTCTTTCATGAAAAATCTTCTTCTCTTTTCTTTAGTTCTGATGGACATGCATCGATGGGTGGGCTGGATATTTTCAAAAGCAATTATGATCCTGAATCAGATTTTTACGAGATGCCAATCAATCTTGGAATTCCAATTAACTCTGCACATGATGACTCTTATTATGTAACGGATGATGAAATGCGTTACGGTTTTATTACGTCAAACCGCGCTGAATGTACTGATTGTGATTCGCTCTATACATTGTGTTCTCATTGCTACAAGATTTACACCGTATTACAACCACCACCAGTTTTCAAAATCAAAGGTTATGTTTATGATGCTGCAACTGAAGAAGTCATTCCGAATGCACGAATAGAATTTAAAGATGTGAGCTATCAGTGGGAACACTTTGAATTAGTTGCTGACGCTAATGGTTATTATGAACACGAATTGATTCCAAATCTTGAATTATTCTTACGTGCAACTGCTAAAGGATATTTTGCTGACAAGGCAGTTGTGATGACAAAAGGTGAACTTTACTCCAAAGCATATCGCCAGGATTTTTACCTGGAAAAAATACCGGAAGGTGAAATTACCATTGAAGGTATTGAGTATGATTATGACAGTGCAAACCTTCGTCCGGTATCCATTGAAATTCTCAATAAACTGATTGAGTTTCTGGAATTGAATCACAACCTGAAAATTGAAATTCGTTCACATACCGATGAACGCGGAAGTGACAAATACAATTTGAGTCTTTCTGAAAGAAGAGCACAGTCTGTAGTGGATTATCTGATCTCTCAGGGAATTCCCGCTGAACGTCTGGTAGCAAAAGGATACGGAGAAACTATGCCGGCTGAAATCAAAGATGAAAACGGACAAGTGGTAACGTTAACTCCTGAATACATTTATTCACTGCCTGATAAAGACAAACAGGAAGAGTATCATCAGCGCAACAGAAGAACGGCTTTCTTTGTATTGGAAGAGAATTAGTATCTATACTTTTTTCAGAGAAACTGAGTTTAATCGTGATTAACATTCAGCGAAAATCTGCGGGAAATATTTTTTCCAGATCGATCTTAAAGTACCTGGCGACGTATTTCGCTTTACACGGAGAAGCAGAGAAACAGAGATTAGCTGAGAAAAATTATTGTTTTAAAGTTCTTTATCGAAACACCAAAAATTCTCCGTTCAACACAGCTCCTCCGCTCCTCCGTGTTAAAAAATTCGAGGTCACATTCATTCCTCGTGACTCTTGGCAAATCCCACCCCTAACCCACTAAATCCTTTATCCTATATCCTAATTCATCAACAACCCACTATCTTTGTAAAAAAATAACTCATGAGCAGTTCTCAAAAAGATGCCAGCTATTGCGTTGGACTTAGCGTTGGATACAGTCTTCTCAATCAGGATTTGGCTGAAATCAATATGGACGAATTTATAAACGGAATGAAAGATGTCTTTGCTCAAAAGCAAACTCGTTTTACACCACAACAAGCCAATCAGATTATTCAGGCTTATCTGAACGAACAAGGCGAAGCAAAATATGCCTCCAACAAAAAAGAAGGCGAAGATTTTTTAAAACAAAATGCATCGAGAAAAGAAGTTGTAACGCTTCCATCCGGATTGCAATATGAAATTATTTCTGCAGGTAACGGACCCAAACCAACGGCTGAATCAGAAGTAACAGTTCATTATCACGGAACCTTAACCAATGGAACTGTTTTTGACAGCTCTGTAATGAGAAACCAACCTGCAACATTTGGTGTCACTCAGGTTATCAAAGGTTGGACCGAAGCATTACAATTGATGCCAAAAGGTTCTAAATGGAAATTATTTATTCCTGAAAATTTAGCCTACGGTGCAAACCCGCATCCAAATGGACCAATTAAACCTTACATGGCACTTGTTTTTGAAGTTGAACTTTTGGAAATTGACTAACGTGAAAAAGCTGATTTTCTCAATACCGTTTTTTTTACTTGCCTGTTCAGGTGAACAACATGATCCAATCATTGAACATGATACTGCACCTAAAATTGAGTTCAAAGATTTTGATGAAAAAATCAGTTATTGCATTGGACTGGATCACGCCGTTTCAGCAAAAACAATTTACGCTTCACCTGAAAATCAGTTGAAATTTGACATGAGTCAAATTGAAAAAGGCATGATTGATTATTTGTCAGGTAGTGAACTCAGAATTCCGTTTGAAGCCAGAGACAGCATTTTTGCCAATTATTTGTTGCCTGATGGATCTGTGAATGAGGCCGTGATTCCAAAAGCGGATGCAAGTTACGCCATTGGAATGGAAGAAGGATTTGTGCTGGTGAGTTCATTGGTTGGAAGAGGCATTGATCAGGTGGTTTATGTGGATTTACTGATTAAAGGAATTGAAGACGGAATGAAAAGTGGTGAACCCGCCATTTCAATTGTAGAAGCACGCACTGAAGTTGCCAATTATTATTCATCTCTCAACAAAAAAGACGGAGAAGCTTTTTTACTTGAAAATGCAAAACGGGATAGCGTTGAAGTAACTGAATCAGGTTTGCAATACATTGTTTACAAAAAAGGAACAGGTGTCTCCCCTAACCTCACGGATACCTGCGTGATTCATTATACGGGAAGATTATTGGACGGAAGAGAATTTGAAAGTACCGTACCATCACAACGCCCGGCTGAATTCACTCCGCTTGGTTTGATACCCGGCTGGCAAGAAGCACTTCAACTCATGAAAGAAGGCGGACAATATCGCTTTTTTATGCCACAGGAATTAGCTTACGGTGAAAAAGGCAGCGGACCCATTGAGCCTTTCAGCATGCTGGTTTTTGATATTGAGTTGATTAAGGTGAAGCGGTTTAAGTAGATTTCATTTTCAACGCTTTAATTTTCTTTTCAAAATAATATTAGTCAAGATTTCTTACCATCCGAAGAGTTCATGCTTTCAGATGATTTATTACTAATTCAGCGAATATATATCACAATTTGATATCCCTTAAAAATTCTAAACAACCACAATTTTTTTCCTAAGCGTCAAACCACTATCCGAGAGGATAAATACATTGTAGATTCCAGATGGCAAATCTGCATAAAATGAATTTGAAAACGTACCTTCCAAAATGATCTTCCCTAAATAATCAGTGAGTATTATTTTCAGAGGCTCTTCAATTGAAGTCGTAACTTGTACTGAAGAATTATTTGTAGTAACAGAAGCTAAGAGTTGTTTTTCCTTTGAACTTTCATTTGAATTACCATCAAGCTCTGCAGACTTATGCCCTAAATAAAGAAGCTGAAAGAGGTCTGTTTCTATAATTAGTTCAGCCCCACAATAATTGAATAAACTTAACTGCGCACAATAATAATCCTCATTCAGTAAATTACCATTATCTGCGTGTCCATCGAACGAAGTGCAGAAATAAGGTTGATCTGTAATAAGACCTGTTTCTTCATAAACTGGATTCGAATTGCATCCGCCGATATCTTCATAGTAAATGTTAAGTTCATAATAATCAGCACCAAAATGCTCAAAACAATAAGAGTCTTCAATATCATCGTCGTTTGGAGTAACAAAGTCAGGTTGAGTTACTGTGATAACTGAACTCGAATTCCAAGTTTTTAACCAGTCAAATTCTACCGTTGCTGTTTGCTCCCCACAAAGGTTCTTTGCATTTATTACAAAATGATAGTCCTGACAATTACTCCAAAAAATTTCATAATCATTTCCAAAGGTGAAACTCATGTTGTTTGAAAAAAAATCAACTCCTCTGTCATAATCCTTTATATAACTTAGTTGTCCATCCGAATCATAAGCAAGAATTTCAACTTGGCTAACGGCATTATTCACCAAAAGATCAAAGCTTATCGATTGATCATCAAAAATTAAATTAGAATAAGAAATTGTTGGAGGAATAAGAAGAAGGGAAGGATCGATATAGTTTATTGTCACCGTGTATTGAAGTGGGTTCGGAATGGGGGAAAGACCTAAGGGGCAACTATTATTGTAGCTAACAGTATATGTAATAGTTCCACTTTGACCTGGAGGAGGAGTAAATGTAGGATTTTCAGAAGTTGGATCATCTAAATAAGTTGATGGACTCCACGTTAAATCCGTATAAGAATTATCGTATAAATCATTTCCAATTTGAATAGGAGCACTTACACAATCATGATTCAACTCAGTATACTGTAGCGGCACACATAGTGGCTGGCAGCCCTCAATTATTGCCTCGAAATTTCCAGAAGGCTCAACGCTAAATCCTGGTTGCAAATCAATATAGCCTCCTGCCCTAAATAAAACACTCGATCCATTCAGAACTGTAACGGGGCCATCCAATTGACCTATTTCTGGATCAACACCCGTGCCGGCGGAAATGAAATCAGTTGCCTGAAATATTTCGACTGGATAATTAAATACTGAATTGTCAAAATACCATTCTGGCCTGCAATCTGCGGCTTTATAGAGTTTAATATCATCGTACATTCCAGATTTCCCAAATGAAATCCATGTTTTTGGACTTTGAACCGTAAAGTATAGCCTATATCTTGTCCATTCGTTTAACGTACCAATAAACGGTGTTAAATCCAACTCGAAAATTGTTTGAACAATATCTTTATTATTTTCCTCAATTGTTTTTCCAATTCCATCAGTACCATTATGATGTACAGGCTTTTCATCATACAAAGAGATGAAAGTAAATTCATTGTCCTTTTCGTTAACAAAAAATTCAAAAAAATATAACTCATCTTGAACGAGCGGTACTTCTAACTCTGCCACTAATGCTTCATCAGGTACAATACCCATCCAAGCAACTCCTGTTCTTGCTTCACCAAAATAAAGGGCGTCAGTATATTCATTCGTGAGCAAATCCGGAGTACCAACATAAGAATTTATAAGCCATCCAGGGTGTTTCTGATCAGGTATGGTCCAAAACTCTATTTGGTCCCAATACTCTACGCTATATGAATGTTGCAATGCGCCTGGATTCTCACAAAAATTACAATTCAAAATACCATTACCTGTCTCATCATCTTCATTTGTTGTAACCATTTGACATAACGATTCCCAAACTACATAATTTACAACTTCGAAACTATTATTTCTTATCAAATTACCCTCGTCACTCCATTGAGCCATGCAACAATAATTAGGAACAATGAACAAAAACAAGATTATGTTTTTCATAAAAATTTATATGTTAATTCAAGCGTCAAAAATGGCAAAATGGGATCATCTTTTAAAACAGATTTCCCAATGAATTGATAACTATAGATACTAAATAAAGTATTAAACTGTAGCGGGAGCTTTCTCAAAGGAGTGATTTGAAATCCTAAATCATACAATAAAAATATTCTTGTAGATGGGCATTTAGACATTCCACAATTTGAAAACCTAGGATCGTAAGGATTCCGAATGTACTTCGGATTAAACAAAAAGGAAATTCCAGGCCCAGTTGTGATTGAAATCCATGGCCTAATATTAAAATTAAACCGTACTTTTTCCATCAACTCGTAACTTACAGATTTGTAAAAATAATGGAATGCCACGGATGTTGAGTTTCTTAGAGACCACCTTTTTGTCAGTCGGAATTCTGCACCAACTAATGGAGCAGCAATAGTTGTTCCGGCTATTTGAAAGCCACCCAAAATGTGCATTCTTCTCGTAGAGTCGACTAGATTTGAAGAGGTGTAACTACTCTTGCAACCGCAATTTTTCATATTGTATTCCGCTTTTGTAATGTTGAAAAACATCACAAAAAGAAAAAAGATCATGGTTGAAGCAATTCTCATTTACTTTGAATACTTTGTGTAACTAAATATCATTTTCCGATTAAATTGCGAGCATTACCTATTGCTCTCAATAATATCTCTTAAATCTTGATTGTCTTGCGATAAAGAGTTTATTTTCTTTTCAAGCTCAATCACATGCAAATACAACTCCTCTATTTTTTCCATCTGAATTTTCTGCATTTCACCAATATCTAATCCATCTTTTTGTATTTCTTCACCGGATGGCACCCCTGGTAAATGTCCATTTTCTGAAATGAAAGTTTCTGTTTCAGTAAGAGTTTTTAAATGATAACCTTGTTTAAAAACGTAATCCGCCCATGAATCAGTATCAACCTTAATTCTGCGACTTCTTAATAAACCATCATTTTCAAGTTGAAGTATTTTGTTATCAGAATTTGAATAAACAACAATTGCATGACCGGTTCCATTATTTAAAACAAATGAAGGTTCGGTACCAACATTTGTCATCTTAATGTTTCCACTGTTCGAAATAGTAAATCTGACATCTTCTGGAGTGCCACCAATTTTAACCCCAAGATTCATTAATGTCTGAGAATGATTCATTGAATAACCATTATACACAGCATTGTTAGTGGCAAGTGAATTACCACTCAGATGACGCAATGAATATGTTGTACCCCTTACATCGAGCAAAAACTGTGGATCAGATGTACCAATGCCAACCTTAACCCAACCGCAATAATGCGCAAAAATTTTGTTCAGTCCGCTAGACCAAACCGGATTGGCAATATTAGTTGGGACCAAATCATTACAAGGATCTTCTTTTACAACTGCGAGTCCGGTTTGAAGTGTTTTTAGGTCAACTGATTTGACTTGACCATTTGGTTGTATTATCAACACTTTGGTTGTAGAATCCATACTGCCTAAAGTTCCCAAATTATCCATTTTCACATTACTCATAAATTTGGCTAAACCATCTACCCGCATTTCTCCGTCCACTTTCAAATCAGTGCTGATTCTTGCACTACCTAACACTTTAATATCCTGCTTAAATTTGGCCTCCTGATCTACCACCAATTTTTCTTTGGCATATACCCTTTGCATCACAACAAGAGAATCAGAAATAATCGTTGGGTTTTGCGTAAACCCATTATGAGCAAAAAACAAAATGCTCAGGATAAAAATTAAATTTTTCATAATTAAATTCAGAGTTAAATTCAAACAAATTAAAATGAATATACTCTTTTGATTGGAGATCAGAATAGAAAAAAGCAACTTTTTTCCTAACGTCAGATCTGAAACGTTTACAAAATGATCTTTAGCTTTTTTACTTCATCAACCTTAACCTATTCCCCAGCCTCACCACCTGCTCTTCACTTAAAAACGGAATATAAATCAGGCACATCACTACTCCAAACGTAAAAATTCCCATTCCAAACGCAATGCTCAGGTGAAATAAAACACCAAAAAGCAAAAACGGAATTTTAATCTTTTTGAACCAAACCAGCACTGAAAAAAGTCCCTGATAAATCAAAATGCTGTAGGTTGCAAGTGAAGCCAGCACCGTATTATCAGCAAAGAGAGCGTTCATTACTCCATTAGAATAGGACGGAATTCTGGAAATATAAGAAACCGCCATGCCGCTGGTCCAGTTTTCATCCAGCAATTTATAAAACGTGCTGAAGAAATACAGAATACAAATCTGAATTAAAATCAAATAGTAAAAAGTATTGTTGACCGTGTTTTGAATTTCTGAAAATACTACCGGTTCTTCTTTTCGCAATCTGAATTTAAGTTTCCATTTTTCATGGTTATCACTGTGCTGAATAAACATCAGGTAAAATAAAATCAAACTCAGTATTACCTCAGCTCCCGTAAACATGAGCGAACCTTTCATGAATAAATTGGTGGATAAAAAATACACCATAAACGCAGAAAGTTTTGGAAGAATTCTAAAAATTCCGGTTATGAGAAAAATAATCTGACCGGCAACAAAAAGAATATATACAAAACCGTAAGTTGAATTTGCGGGATGACTCAGTACGTTGATAAATGCATAACCTGGCTGCGCCCAGATTGGCATTGTATAATCCCACCGGGTGCCCGCCATTCCGTTGTATGAAAAAATATCTTCTGCAATAGGTAAAAGCGTAAGCGTATTGAGCAACAAAAAAATGTAAATCACTCTTCTGAAGATTTCAATTTTGTGCCAGTGTTCAAAATTGCGGGTGAATATTTCAGGAATGGATTTTATCATTCTTCTTTCCAGTTAAATTCAGGCAGCAATAACATGCCCTTTTCTTCTGTTTTCACATCATGATAATGACATTTTACCCTGGCGCGCAAGGGATATTTTCCATACGTATAATCTGAAATTCCATAAATATATTGACGCATCAGCCAGTAACTGGAGGTTGTTCTGTATGCTGAAGCACTGTCTGACGGAAAAGGTTCATACACAGAAATACCTTTTACTGCCAAATCGTTTGCAACATAAAACAACATGTTGGAATAACCGATTGCAAATTCACCGTGATGGGTGAATCTCAATTTTGAATGCATTTCAAGTTCTGATTCCAGCGGATTAATCCAGTCAGTAGAATCATCTTCAAAATAATATTTCACCTCAATTTTTCCTTCTTGCAGTGGGCAAGGAGCAAACAAACTCCAGGTTTGTTCAAATATCGGAGACACATACCAGGTCACTGCGGTTTTCAGAACAGGCGGAGTAAACTGATAAGGAAAAGCAAAAATAAAAATGGACAAACAATGCCATGAAAGAAACAGAAACGCCATCCAGCCAATCAGTTTTTTCCGGTTTTGAGACATTGTTTTATTCTTAATTGAATGAATATTAGCCCTTATTGAACTGTTGAGGATATTTTAAAAACTCCGCAAAAAAATCCTCTCAAACTTCTTAAATTTGGTACAAAATAACAATTTCCCGCTGAAACAGTCTATGTCTTTTATCATACCTTCCGATGCCAAAACGTGGTTGAACGTTCAACCAGATACCGATTTTCCTATTCAAAACCTGCCTTTTGGTATTTTTCAGCCAAACGGTAAATCACCCAGAGCAGGTGTTGCCTTAGGGGATCAAGTCATTGATTTGCTGGTATTATTTGAAGAAGGATATTTATCAGGACTACCATTCGACCGAAGCGATTTTGAAAATCAGTACCTCAACGGAATCATGAGCAAAGGAAAAACCTTTTGTTCTGAATTGAGAAAAAGAACTTTTGAATTGTTTAAATCTGATGCTGATTTTAAATCAAAGACAGATGTTCACAGCAAATGTCTTCATGCGGTGAAAGATGTATCGCTATTAATGCCTGTTAAAGTTGGTGATTATACTGATTTCTACTCAAGCCGTGAACACGCCACCAATGTGGGTGTGATGTTCCGAGATCCGGCAAATGCTTTGTTGCCAAACTGGCTTCACATTCCGGTTGGATATCATGGCAGATCTTCTTCCATTGTTATTTCCGGTCAGCCCATTTACCGTCCAAAAGGACAACAACTGCCTGTTGAAAATGAACCACCTGTTTTTGGTCCGTCCAAACAACTGGACTTTGAACTGGAACTTGCCTTCACCACGTTTCAGGGTAAACCCATGGGTGAGAGTATTTCAACCAAAGAAGCAGACAATTTTATTTTTGGAATGTGTCTGTTTAATGACTGGTCAGCACGTGATATTCAAAAATGGGAATACGTTCCGCTCGGACCTTTTCTTGCCAAAAATTTTGCATCATCTGTTTCACCTTGGATAGTAACGCTGGATGCACTTGAACCATTCCGCATTCCGGGACCGGTGCAGGAACCAAAAGTACTTCCTTATCTGGAATACACCGGTAATAAACACATTGACATTGTTCTGGAAGTTTATATACAGACAGAAGACGGGACTGAAAATCTGATTTCAAAATCCAACTACAAAAACATGTACTGGAACATGAATCAGCAATTAGCGCATCATACCATCAACGGATGCAATATCAATTGCGGAGATATGATGGCATCAGGAACCATTTCAGGTACAACGCCTGACTCATACGGATCAATGCTGGAATTAGCCTGGAAAGGAACCAAGCCACTCAAAATGAAAGACGGAACAGAACGTAAATTTATTCTGGATGGTGACACGTTGATTATGCGCGGATATTGTCAGGGAAAAAATTTCAGAGTAGGATTTGGAGAAGTAAGTACAAAAATTTTACCATCAAAATAAAATAACATGTTTGCTGTAAGATATTTTCTTTTCACTTTTTTTCTGATTGCATCTCTGAATGCGGTTTCTCAAAAACACAAAGAATTTTATCCAAACGGAACCCTGAAAGAAACTGGTAAATACAAAAAAAATGTGCCGGTAAAAATCTGGACATTTTATCATGAAAACGGTTCAAAGCATGCAGAAGGATTGTATGTCAAAGGCGCTAAAGAAGCTGTCTGGAATTATTGGCACCCAAACGGTCAGCTGAGTGAAACCGGTTCCTATCTGAACGGAGAAGAAACAGGAAAATGGATTGCCTACTACGATAATGGAGCCAAAGAATCAGAAGGAAATTACGAGCAGGGAAATCGGGTTGGCAAATGGACATACTATCATCAAAACGGAAAAATATCTGAAGAGGGATCTTTTGAAAAAGACAAACAAACCGGAGTGTGGAAATACTATTTTGAAAGCGGAGTACTGGCCAAAACCGGCAACTGGAAAGAAGATGTCGCAGACGGAGATTGGATTTATTACTATGAAAACGGCAATGTGCAGGAAAAGGGAAAATGGCTGGATCATCATCAGCATGGTATTTGGACGTATTATTCTGAAAGTGGAAAATTAGAAGAAGAAGGTGAGTATCTCCACGGCATTCAGGAGGGAGTTTGGAATTATTACTATGATTCCGGTCAGCTCAAAAAAACCGGACATTGGAAAAATGATCAGAATGATGGCGAGTGGTTGTACTACCATGAGAATGGAAAACTGGAAAAGAAAGGATATTGGAGTCAGGGGGTGACAACCGGAACCTGGACCTATTATTACGAATCAGGTGCAGTTCAGGAAGAGGGCCAGTTCAATGCAGCAGGTAATCAACATGGAATCTGGAATTATTATTATGAAACCGGACAAATTCAAAAATCCGGTTCCTGGGAAAATGGTGAGACAACCGGTATCTGGACATTTTATTATCTCAACGGCAACATTGAAAAAAAGGGAACTTATCAAAATGGAACAGCAGCCGGAATATGGGAATACTATTCAGACAAAGGATTCAAAACGGATGAAGGCCCCTGGGAAAATGGATTAATGAACGGAATATGGACTTACTATTATCCCAACGGAAAGGTAAAAGAGAAAGGACTGTGGACAAATTCAGTTCAAAACGGTTTGTGGAGTTACTATTCGGAAAAAGGCAAACTGATTGAAACACGCGAATGGTTGAATGGAAAAGCAACCGGAAAATACACGCTTTACTGATAAAAAATGACCGGCGAAACATTTGATGAAATAGATCTGGAAAAAGAAAGGCTTGAAATTTTAAAAGCCTACCGGGGATTGTTATGGGCCAGCCGGCATGTTCGTGATAAAGAAGATACCAAGCTGATCAGAAAAGCGTTTGACCTTGCTGTGGAAGCGCATAAAGAAATGCGCAGAAAATCAGGCGAACCATATATTTTTCACCCCATTGCCGTTGCTCGGATTTGTTGTGAAGAAATGGGACTTGGAACAACTGCCATTGTCTGTGCCCTTTTGCATGATACGGTTGAAGACACCTACATCACGTTGAATGATATTGAAGAAATGTTTGGTTTCAAAGTGCGTGTAATCATCAACGGTCTTACAAAAATACCGGAAGTATTTGATGAAAACATTTCACTTCAGGCAGAGAATTTTCGTAAACTGATTTTGACCATTTCAGATGACTTACGTGTTGCGTTTATAAAAATTGCAGACAGGTTGCACAATATGCGCACGTTAAGTTCCATGCGTCCTGACAAACGCCTGAAAATTTGCTCAGAAACTGAATTTCTATACGCGCCGCTTGCACACCGCTTTGGATTCAACGCCATTAAAAATGAATTTGAAGACATCATTTTTAAATACAAAGAGCCAGAACGTTACGCTGAGATTGAAAGTAAACTGGAAAAAACAAAAGAGATCAGAAACCGGTTTATACGTCAATTCACAAATCCGATAAAAAAAGTACTGGAAAAAGAAGGATTTAATTTCAGCATCAAGGCACGCACCAAAAGTATTCCTTCCATCTACAAAAAAGTATTTCAGAAAAATGTAAGTTTTGATGAGATCTTTGACATTTTCGCTATCCGTATTATTTATGATACCGAACTGGAAAATGAAAAACCCATGGCATGGAGAATTTATTCCATTGTCACTGATTTTTACCAGCCAAATCCTGATCGTTTGCGCGACTGGATTTCTATTCCCAAAGCCAATGGATATGAATCGTTGCATACTACGGTAATGAGTCCTACCGGTAAATGGGTAGAAGTACAGATAAGAAGTGTGCGCATGGATGAAATTGCTGAAAAAGGTTACGCCGCGCACTGGAAATACAAGGAGAACAGTTCACAGGAAAGTACCTTTGACCGGTGGATTGGTGAGATCAGAGATTTACTTGAAAATCCGGAAGCGAATGCGGAAGAGTTTATTGATGAATTCAAACTGAATTTATTCACCGATGAGATTTACGTTTTTACACCCAACGGAGATTTACGGGTATTGCCAAAAAATGCCACTACTCTTGACTTTGCCTTTGACATTCATACCGATGTTGGATTGACCTGTATTGGTGCAAAAGTGAATGGTAAACTTTTACCTATATCCCATGTTTTAAAAAGTGGAGATCAGGTAGAAATTATTCGTTCAAAAAAACAACAACCCAAAGAAGACTGGTTGAAATTTGTAGGAACGGCCAGAGCTAAAGCAAAAATAAAATCGGCGTTAAAAGAAGAGCAGAAACGGATTGCTGCAGATGGAAAAGAAATTCTTCAGCGAAAATTCACCCAGCTTCATGTAAATTTTTCAAGCGAAAATATTTCTGTTTTAGAAAAATTCTATCAGATACCAAATACTACTGAATTATATTTTCAGATTGCAAAAGGTAAGGTGGATCTGAGCAGATTGCGTGAAATGGAAATCATTGCAAAAAATCTGGTACTGCCTAAAAAAGCTGAAAAGACAGAAAACACCAGTGCGCTGCAAAACATTATTACCTGCGTTGACAATAAAAAAGACACCATTATAATTGGTGAAGATTTTAAAGACATCGAATACAAACTGGCAAATTGTTGCACCCCTATTCCGGGTGATGATGTTTTTGGATTTATTACCGCTACTGAAGGAATTAAAATTCACCGCGTGAATTGTCCGAATGCAACACGCCTGATGTCAAATTATGCATACCGAATCATTAAAGCCACCTGGAAAAGCAAACATCTTAAAGAAAGACTGGCAGGAATTAAAATTACCGGAATAGATGATGTCGGAATTGTAAACACGATCACCAACATCATTTCTTCAGAGCACCGCGTTAACATGAAATCCATCAGCTTTGAATCCAATGATGGCATTTTTGAAGGTAAAATTCAATTGTACGTGTACGACACAGAACATCTCGACAAATTAATGGTGCAGTTTGAAGAAATAAATGGGGTAAAATCGGTTGAACGAATTTGATTTTTTATGCCAGATAAGAAGTTAACCGCAAAAAAAAAGAAGTTATCTACAAGAGATACTTCATCAAAAAAAACTCAGGTGACAAAGAAGGCTTCCCCAAAAGGCAAACTGGTTGAAATCAAAACCAAAGCCACCGATTCAAGCGTGAAGGCTTTCATCGAGTCGGTTGACAACGACCAAAAAAGAAGTGACGCTTTTGCAATTTTAAAAATGATGGAAGGCGTGTCAAAAGAAAAACCAAAAATGTGGGGAAGTGCTATTATTGGATTTGGTGATCACCGTTATAAAAGTCCCACAACAGGGCGAGAAGTAGATTGGTTTAAAATTGGATTTTCACCGCGTAAAGCCGCTATTTCACTTTATATTTTTGGTGCAGTTCAAAATGCTGCGGCACTTAAAAAATTGGGCAAATACAAAAATGGGAAAGGATGTCTCTACATTAATAAACTGAGTGATATTGACACCATGGTACTGGAATCACTAATGAAAGAATCGCTGAAAAAATTCAGCTAAAATCCAATCATCAGAGAAATTCAACTCCGGGTGGAAGGTTAACTTACTTCCTCTTGGGCCAATGCTGATTTTCAATTCTGCTTCAGATTCCATCAATTCTTATTATCTTTACACTGGCAATCAAGTGATTTATGATTGATAAAGAATCTTTACAAGAAACCGTTAAAACAATTTTCTGCCATTTTCTGGAAAAGAACGGGCATCGCAAAACGCCTGAAAGATTCGCTATTCTCGCTGAAATTTATGCACACAAAGGACATTTTGATATTGAATCGCTTTACGTCAAAATGAAAAATAAAAATTACCGTGTAAGCAGGGCAACGCTTTACAATACGATGGAGTTGTTATTAGCTTGTAATCTGGTTAGGAAACATCAGTTTGGCAGTAATATATCTCATTTTGAAAAGGCGCATGGATACAGCCAGCATGATCATGTTATATGCACAGATTCGGGTGATGTAATCGAGTTTTGTGATCCGCGTATTGAAAAAATCAAAGCCACCGTTGAAGAACTGTTCAATGTAAAAATTCATCATCATTCACTCTATTTTTATGGTGAAAAATTGACAGATAAAAAATCGGTTGGATGAGTATTACCCTGAATCAGATCAGCCATAAAAACTGCACCGAAATTCAGGTTTCAGGTTCAGCACTTACGGAACCCGAATTTAATATTTTAACTGAAGCCGTTCAGGAACTTATTGAAACGGATCAGTCCAACATCATTCTCAATCTGAAAGAAATCAAAGTTCTCAATAGTCTGGGAATTAATACACTGATAAAAATATTTACCAGAAGCCGTAATCACGGCGGAGACCTGATTATTGTTAATATCTCAGACAAAATTAGTCAGGTATTGTTGCTCACCAAACTGAATACAGTTCTTAATATTGCACCTTCCGTGCAAGAAGCGGTGAACAACTTTAATTCGTAGCAATGCAAACAGATGTTTTATTAGGTCTTCAATGGGGTGATGAAGGCAAAGGGAAAATTGTGGATGTGGTAACACCCCATTATCAGATTATTGCCCGCTTTCAGGGAGGGCCAAATGCAGGACACACGCTCATTTTTGAAGGCAAAAAACACGTTTTACATACTGTACCTTCAGGTATTTTCAGAAAAGATGCCATTAACGTTATTGGCAACGGTGTTGTGATTGACCCAATCACGCTGCGCGGAGAAATTGAAAAAATTGAAGCACAGGGAATTCACGTTGGTAAAAACCTGCTCATTTCCAGAAAAGCGCATTTGATTTTACCAACGCATAAAATTCTGGATAAATATTCTGAAGAATCCAAAGGACAGCACAAAATCGGTTCTACACTGAAAGGTATTGGCCCCACGTACATGGATAAAACCGGCAGAAACGGTCTTAGAATGGGTGATACACAATTACCAACGTTCAAAGAAAAATACAATGCGCTTGTTACCAAGCACAAAAAAATGCTTGGAAACTATGATTACAAAACACTGCTTGATGAAACAGAAAGCAAATGGTTTGAAGCCATTGATTTTCTGAAAAAAATTGAACTGATTGACAGCGAAATTTATGTAAACAAGGCGTTGGCTGATGGCAAAAAAATTCTGGCTGAAGGTGCACAAGGTACTATGCTTGACATAGATTTTGGTACGTATCCTTATGTCACTTCTTCAAATACAGTGACGGCTGGAACCTGCACCGGACTTGGTGTTGCACCAACTAAAATTGGTGAAGTGATTGGTATTTTCAAAGCGTATTGCACAAGAGTTGGAAGCGGACCTTTTCCAACCGAGCAAAACAATGAAATTGGTGCAAAAATCAGAGAAATTGGACATGAATACGGAGCTACAACCGGCCGTGAACGCAGATGCGGTTGGGTAGATTTACCAGCGTTGAAATATGCCTGCATGATTAATGGAGCGACACAATTGGCCATGATGAAAGCGGATGTGCTAGACAGCTTTGAATCCATTCAGGTCTGCACACATTATGAAATCAACGGTGTAAAAACTGAATATTTTCCGTATGATATTGACGGACTGGATATCAAACCTGTCTATCACTCTATGAAAGGCTGGAAAACAGATTTGACCAAACTGCGCAGGCTGGAAGATGCTCCCAAAGAATTTTCTGACTACATCGCATACTTGGAAAGAGAATTAAACGTTCCTATCACTATCCTATCAGTAGGACCGGACAGAGAACAGACAATCATTCGAAAAAAGAATTGAATAGAATTTCACAAATAGGATTCCGGGCGCTTGTAATGAGCGTCCTTTTTTTTAAGTGCATATCCTATGCTCAGGAACGTCCCGTTAAGCTGGTTTATGCTGAAACGGTAAGCGATTACAAAGGACAGCCAAATACAACCAAAGCCATTGGAAAAGTTCAGTTTGAATACAACAATTCCAGAATGTTTTGCGATTCCGCTATTTTTCTTCAGACACCCAATTTAATTTACGCGTATGGTCATGTGCAGATTAACCAGGGTGATACAGTGAATTTATTTTGTGATTCCCTGTTGTACAACGGAAACACCAACATTTCCAAACTTCGCAGCAATGTGAGATTTCGGGATAATGAGTACAAACTGGTGACTGATTCACTTGATTATGACGGTAACATTTCCATGGGGCATTACAAAAATAATGCAGTCATCACCAGTATTCGTGAAGACATGAAACTTACCTCAGTCAAAGGATATTATTTTTCCAATACCAAAACTTTTTATTTCAAAGACAGCGTTCACGTGACTCATCCTGAATATGAACTTTTTTCTGATACCCTGGAATTCCGCACGTCAACTGCAAGTGCGCACTTTCACGGACCAACACAAATTTTTATGGACTCCACGCAGCTCATCTGCAACAGAGGAGTTTACTGGACCAACGATGACCTGATCAGACTCTGGAATGGTGCAACTATTCTGGAAAACAAAAGATCGTTCTATGCAGACAGTATAATCTATAATCAGAAAGCAGATATCGGAGAAGGATTTTGTCATGTGCGGATTTACGACTCCACCGAAAACGTGCTTTTTCTTTCTGATTATTTGCATAAATCAGCCGGAAACGCAGATATTTTTATGAAAGACAATGCACATGTTATTCAATTTGGAAAGAACGATACGCTTTTTTTATCTGCAGACACCATTTTTTCTCACAGAGACACGCTCAACGAAATGACGAAATCCATTGCAGTCAGTGATGTTGAAATCATTAACGGCGGAATTTTTGTAGCATGTGATTCAGCGTTTTTCAGCGAGCAGGATTCGATACTAAAACTGCATAAACTGCCGGTGATGTGGAGTGATAAATCTCAGATAACCGGTGACTCAATTCTGGCAACCTATTATAATCAGGAGTTTCATGAGTTGCTCATTTATAACAATGCGTTTATCTGTACGGAACATGACACCGTACATTATGATCAGATCAGGTCAAAAATGATGACAGCCATATTGGATTCATCTGAAATCAGAAAAGTTTTTGTTGATACCAATGCAGAAACTATTTATTACCTGGAAGAAACGTCTGAAGACTCCCTGGGTATTGAAATAAAAACAGTTACGGGCATGAACAGAATCGATTGTGTAAACATTGTCATTTACTTTAAAAAATCAGAAATACAGAACATCAGTTTTAATGACAAACCTACCGGTAATTACCTGCCCATCGATGAAGTTCCTGAAGCAGAACTGTTTCTGAAAGGATTTCTGTGGCAAATTGACCGCAAACCAGCACAAATATTCTTGGAATAATTTTATCTTTATCCTGTGAAACTGCGTCTACTGGTTCTGATTTCTGTTTTTTCATCTGGCATCTTTGCCCAGAATGATTTTCCGTACGGTAAAATCAAAGTGCGGAATTTCACATCAAACGACTATTCCGCAACAGCTCAAAACTGGGATATCATTCAAAACAATGATCAGTTTTTCTACGTTGCAAACAACGGAGGAGTGCTTGAATTCAACGGTGAAAACTGGACCAAAATAGAACTAAACAACACAGAGCATCCGCGTTCATTTGACAAAGATGAATCGGGCCGAATCTATGTTGGCGGACGAGGAGAATTTGGTTACATGGATCACAATGCAACCGGTAAAACGATCTATACCAAAATTTCATCACAGGTAGATTCACTTGATTTTTCAGATGTATGGCAGGTTTACTGCATGGGTGAACACACATATTTTATATCAAGCAGTTATGTATTCATTCATTTTGAAGAGAACATTGAAGCTATTCCGGTTCCTGACACTGTAAGAATTAAAACCAGTGTCAGACTGGATGATCTTTTAATTTGCACCTTTGAGGGGGTCACAAATAATTCATATGTGCTCAGAGGTAACAAATACTTTCCGATACAAAACAGTTTTGGTTTGGATCCGGTTATTTTATTTGAAGACAACGGTAGAAAAATTCTGATCAACAATGACGGATCTTTTTATGAATTTCAACAAAACGGCAGCGCGTATCAGTTTGTTTTGCAAACCGACCGAAAACTGGATATTGGAGGTGGTTTTGAAATCAATGATATCAATATTCATAACAACCTCATTGTAGCCGGTACTGCCGGAAATGGCGTTCTGGTGTTTAACATGAAAGGTGAGTTGATCCGCACATTCATGGAAAAAGACGGATTGGAAAATCTCGAAATCAGAAGAATTTATTTTGATCAATACAACAATACATGGCTCTGCAACGACAATGGAATCACGTTTATTGAAACTTCTGACGCCATCACATCATTCGATAAAGATTTTGGTATCACGGGTATCACTGAAGACATGTATCTCGACGGAGAAAAAATTTACCTTGCCACACATACTGATATTTTTGAAAGCACAATTTCACCGGGTGAACTCAACTTTGTAAAGAAAGATGTGTTTGGAATGGAAGTTTATCAGGTGAGAGAATTTACTTTTTCTGATGGTAAAAAATATGCCCTGGTTGTTGCTAACGACGCCGTTTATTACCTGGACGACAATTTTAAAAAGAACTGGATCGGTGACATTTATGCCTGGGATTTGTTTCAGTCAAAAAAAGATCCGGACAGAGTTTATGTTGGTCTTGACGGAAGTGATGGCGCTGGTCTTGGCTCGATCATATACGATAACGGAACCTTTAGTTACGAAGGAAATTTTGCTAATACGTACGGTGAAGTTCGCTCAGTGGTAGAATTGAACGGTGAGGTTTATTATTCTGTAAAAAAAGATGGAATTTTTAAACTCGACACTTCCCGATCACAGGAAAAAAACAAACTTCCCGGTCTGATCATTTCTAAAGATACAACTGCTTTATATGCTCAGTTTACGCTGGGTGTTTTCAACAATGAAGTATGGGTTGGAACTACCAACGGTCTTTACAAAATTCAAGAAAATAAACTGGTAAGAACGGATGATTTGTGCGGAGGAGTTTTTGCAGAAGAAAATTTACTCATCCATCGTTTTTATAATGACAATGAAGAGAAATTGTGGATGGTTATGTTTCACAACTCCGATACAAAAGATGAATATTCAGAAATAGGCTATTTTGAAAAGAAAGACGGCGAATTTGTTTGGACATCTGCCCCATTTAAACAAATGACCGATGATGTAATTTACTCAATCCGTAAAGGCGAAAATGGTATGTACTGGTTTGCCGGAGGTAGAAAAGTATATGCTTACAATTCCAATCACTCTGCCAATTTCGATAAACCGTTCAATAGTTTTATTTATGAAGTTTCATTGAATGAAGATTCAGTTTATCTGAACAATACGCAGTACGAAACGCTGGAAGAACATGTCATTAAATACGCCTATAACTCCATCCGTTTCAATTTTACAACAAATGCGTATCTGGGCGGACTTGAAAATCAGTACAGCTATTACCTGGAAGGATTTGAAACAGACTGGGGCAAATGGAAAGATGTAAACCATGCAGAGTATCAGCGTCTGGGCGAAGGCACCTACACATTCCATGTTAAAGCCATGAACTATTATGGATTTGAGAGTGAACCGGTAAGTTTCACTTTTACCATTTTGCCTCCATGGTACAGAACGGTTTGGGCGTATATCGTTTATGTTTTATTGTTCATTTTACTCATCTATGTCATCATCATGCTTTCAATTCGCCGGGTGAAACAGCAAAAAGTTGAACTTGAAAAAATTGTTCAGGAACGTACTCATGAAATTGCTGAACAAAATCATTTGCTCGAACATCAGAAAGCTGAGATTCAGGAAAAAACAAATGACATTCTTGACTCCATCAAATACGCAAAACGAATTCAGAATACAATTCTTCCCGGAGAAGATAAATTGAATCATATTTTTGAACACGATCATTTTGTTTTGTATAAACCAAAAGACATTGTATCGGGTGACTTTTACTGGGCTACACGATTTGAACATAAAACCATTTTCTCAGCGATTGACTGTACCGGACACGGTGTACCAGGAGCATTTGTGAGTATAGTAGGATTCAATGCGCTGAACAGAACCGTAAATGAGTTTGGGCTCAGACAACCGGCAGCCATATTGGATAAATTGACCGAACTGGTCGTAGATACATTCACGCAAAGTGAATCACAAATTAAAGACGGAATGGATATCGGCTTATGCGCCATTGACAATTCGACATTAAAACTGGAATTTTCAGGTGCAAACAATCCATGCGTAGTGGTGAGAAATAAAGAAGCCATTGAATTAAAACCTGACAAACAACCGATTGGGGAATTTGATGAGCGTAAACCATTTACCAATCATGATTTCCAGCTTCAGTCAGGTGATTGTGTGTATGTATTATCAGATGGATATGCCGATCAGTTTGGTGGACCAAAAGGAAAAAAATTAAAGTTTAAAGCGTTGCGTGATCTCCTGATTGAAATAAGCGAACTACATCCAAAAGAACAACTTAAAAAATTGGATGACGCTTTCAATGAATGGAAAGGTGATTACGAACAACTTGACGACGTTTGTTTATTTGGAGTAAAAATCAAATAATGAAAAAGAAAAACATTACTGGTATCATATTGATCAGTTCACTTGTAATTCTTATTATTCTGGTGCTATTGATTATGTCAGGCGGAGAAATGGTTAAAGCTTCCTATGTTCAATATGCCATGGCAAATCTATCATTGGTTTTTATTGCGGCGGGAATTTATTTGATTGACGTTTTTACACCAGAAATTGCCCGTAAAATGAAAATGATTCTTGTAGGATTTGGCGCATTTTGTTTTGTTGTGGCGGTGATGGCATGCCTCAATATAATTCCATTTCTTGAAAACATCAATTGGGTCATTGTCATGCATTTGTTTTTTATTCTGATGGTTCAGTTGCAGTTGCTTCACTGGGGAAAACGTGTTCCGCAAATTACCCGTTTCAGTGCTTTGTTCATTATGCTTTCAGATGCACTTTTGATTTTCTTCTTTATTGCCAAATGGAAAGATTATCATCTGGCCATGCCCGTTTCCATTGCAGCAATTGTATCTTTTTCAGCAACGCTGCTCGGAATGATTTTCTTGAAAGAGAAGAAAGCAGATTCGGCGGAAGCTGAATAAGCCCCTGTTTCAAACTAAACTTTTACGTTTTCCTAAGGGCAGACTCAAGCCAACCAACTCAGTTGTCAACATTCTCGTGGTCATATTCTCATCCACTCCATATGCACGCCACACGCGCACCCAAGCAACCACGAATAAATTCTTGGGATGAATGTAGTTTGGTTTTGTGAAAGGTTTTGATCCCTTGAGAAGAATGCAGTATGATAACTTCGAAATATTGCAACGATAAAATAGTCGTAAGAATCCTGTAAGGATTCACCAATCAAAATCTCTGAAAGAACTTCCGGGTGATAAAAACCCAAGCCAAACAGAATCCTGCAGGGATTCACCAACCCGCTTAACTAGCAGTGTATCCTATACCATCGAATTTTTCCGGCGTTGTTTTTCAACACGACGTGACAAAAGAATACCAAACTCGTACAAGCCGTAAATAGGAACCGTAACAATAATCTGAGTAAAAATATCTGGCGGTGTAATAATCGCCGCAAGAATCAAGATAATCACCAACGCATGTTTACGGTATTTTCTGAGAAACTCGGGTGTAATAATTCCCAGTTTTGAGAAAATAAAAATCACTACCGGAAGTAAAAAAAGCAGACCGGTAAAAAATACCGTCATGATGATGGTGCGCAAATAAGATCCAATGGTAATATTATTTTCAATGCTTTCAGCCAATTGCCAGTTTCCAAAAAACTGAACAGTAAGTGGAGCAATAATAAAATAACCAAACAGAATTCCAATAAAAAATAAAATAGAAACAAACCAGACAATTCCGCGCACGGTTTTGAGTTCATTTTGTTTAAGGCCAGGTTTTACAAATCCCCACAATTGATGAAAGATGTATGGAAACGCGGTGACAATTCCACCGATGATTGCCATCATCAGGTTAATCCCGAACTGAGCCGTAAACTCAACGTTTTGCAAATCAATTTTAATTTCATTGGCACACATGCCAAAAGCCCAGCACAAAAATCTGAACAGCGGAAAATCTTCTTCAGCCAACCACAGAAAAACGTTGTTGACAATCCACTCCGTAAAAATGAAAATGACAATAGCGCAAATAAGTATCGCTGCAGATGAGCGTACCAGTCTCCACCGGAGTTCTTCCAGGTGGCTGAGAAAAGGCATGTTTTGATCTTGCTGCGCCATGATTGTGAGTGGGCAAATTTACTTATTTTTTTTTGAGGCAGGAGACATGTGGCAACAGGCAGGTTCTCATAGGGGTACAAACCTCAACAGGTAAACGAAGAAGGATATAAAAAAGATTTTTTTCTATTTCGATGAATTGATTCTATCTCTCACAATTACGGCACTCACATAATTAGCTCCTGTAATTGAAATCATTCCAACCACCATTTTAAGAATTCCTACAATGACAACATCTGTTTCAAACAGTCCTTGCTGAACCTGGGAATTTTGTGAAAAATAATACATCATGCGAAAGGCAAAATCAGGAATTGTCCATGCAATTAGTAGTAATCCCATTATTACAAATGCCATTTCATAGATTACTTTTTTATGCGCAAACAGCGCGGCTGATTCTTCGAAGTCTGTTTTTTGACAAACAAACTTGACAATCCTTTTTGTTTTAAACGTGATAAAAGAAGCAAATACGATCACCATGGCAAAGTTTAAGAGACTAAACAATATCATTTCTACTAAGACATCATCACCAAAATCTGATTTAGACTGAAACCACATAGCCATCAGGTAAATTAAATCGCGTAACATAACTATGGATGAAAAGAAAAGGTAAATCCCTAAAATTTTAATCGCGATTTCGTAGATGTCAGATTTTTTCATGTTGGGTTTTAATTTAATTTTCTTCACGCTAAGACGCAAAGATGAATAATATGTTTTTGTTTTATTGAATTTTTCTTAGCGCCTTGGCGCCTTTGCGTGAAAAAGAAATTTGATTTAATTTTAGTTCAACGTTTGCGGCTTAATGCCATAATATGCTTTCTCACTCCGCCTCATCATCCCCGGCAAGCTCTTTCAAAATTTTACTCACATCTTCTTCGGTTGAATGCAATTTAGTTTTACAGATTTTGATCAGTTCAGCAGCGCGTTTTACTTTTTTGGAAAGTACGTCCACACTGATTTCGCCGTTTTCAATATCGTGCACTATTTCCTGCAATTCTTCAAATGCTTTGGTATAATTTATTTCACTCATGATTTTTATTTTTTTTGGTGACGGTACTGTGAATTACTCCGTCTGACGTTTGTGTTTCTAATGTTTGTCCTTCTTTAATTTCTGAAATGGAGCGGACTAATTTTCCATTCACAGTGGTCAAAGTATAACCACGTTTCACCACATTCATGGGATCCACCAGTTCAACTATTTTTTCAGTGGATTTTAATTGATCATGTTGTTGTTTAAATACACGGGAAATATCTTTACCCATTTGATTTTTTAGCCGGTCAAGCAAAGCTGTTTCCTCTTTAAAAAGTTCTCTGCCTGATCTCAATAAAGAATGTCTGAACTGCGCCAGATTTTCACGTTCATTATTCATTCTCATTTTTGTTTCGTGCAGCAGATTTTTGGACAGGCTACTCAATTCAAATTTGATTTCACTCAGCTGATTGGTGGTAAGAGACTGAAACATTTTAACGGTGTGATTAAACTGTCTCTTTTCCATTTCAATAAACTGATTCACTTTGCCCGGCAAAATTTCCTGCGCACGCTGAACAGGTACGGCAAAATCATGAAATTTCTGAATAAAAAAATCAGCGAGTTCTGTTGGTGTGATAGCACTTTGATACGCCACCATTTCAGAAACGGTGAGGTTTGTGGAATGACCAATTCCAGTAAAAACCGGCAGCGGAAAATTACAAATGGCTTTGGAAAGTGAATAATCATTAAAAGAAGAAAGTCCAACATCTGCTCCCCCACCCCGAATGATCGCCACAGCATCAAAATGTTTTTTCACTTTTTTAATTCGGTTCAACTGACTTTTGATGGTTTTAATGGAAGCATCACCCTGCAAAACAGCTGGAAAAAGAAAATGAAAAAAACGATACCCAAAAATATTCTGATCAATCACCTTGATGAAATCCTGATAGCCTTTGCTGGTCTCTACAGAGATCACCGCAATACGTTTTGGAAGCAAAGCCAGGTCAACCAATTTGTTTTTTCCAAAAAGATTTTCCTTTTGCAGTTTGTCAATGGTTTCTCTCTTTTCACGCTCCAGTTCTCCTAATGAAAATGACGGATCAATGTCTCTGATCACCAGCGATAATCCATACTTAGGTTCGTAAGTAATATTGGCAAAAAGCAAAACCTGAATTCCATCTTTCAGAGATTCATTGACCTGTTTTTTGAAAATAGCGTTGATTTTTTCAAAATCCGTTCTCCAGATGGTGGCGCGCATTTCACATTCTATGACGCCGTCTTTTTTATAAACCAGTTCCGGAAAACAATGACCACTTTTGGCGTACCGGTTTAACTTGTTGATTTCCGCCTTAATCCAATAGCCCGAGAGGTAACGATCAGCAATGGTTTTACGAATGCTGTTGGCTACTTCAGTGAGTGTGAATACTTGTCTGTTCTCAATCAATTCGGGCATGGCTGTATAACGTCTTCCGAAATTAGTTAAAGGTCCTTTACAATTGGTAAATGTCGATAAATCTTGTTTTCACCTATCTGGCCATTTGGTAATCAACAAAGAAATACTAGCAGACAAATTCTAAAAAACATAGATTTCACTAGGACTTCAAACTGAATACCCATTATAAAACGCAGTTTAAAATGAACAACCCCCGTTTAATAAGTTCAATCCCTGTCAAACCAAGCAACAACGGGATATACCTAACTTTACTTTGCTTAAATCTGTTTACATGAAATTTACTACTCCCCTTACGCTTAAAGCTGTTGCTGATTTTCTGAATTGTCCGTTTGTGGGTGATCCGGAAATGCCTGTGACAGGTATAAATGAAATTCACAAAGTTGAACCGGGAGATATTGTTTTTGTGGATCATCCCAAGTATTACAAGAAAGCGTTAAACAGCAAAGCAGATATTATCATCATTGATAAAGAGGTAGATGAAATACCAGCAGGAAAAGCAATTATCATTTCCCCTGCACCATTTGATGCATTCAATAAAATTACCTTACATCATTCACCAAAAAAGTCATGGACAAAAAACCCGGGAGATAATTTTACAATTGGCGAAGGATCAGTGATTCACCCAAACGTTACCATTGGGCACAATGTGAGCATTGGAAAAAATTCAGTCATACTTTCGGGCGCCGTTTTGTGTGATTTTACAATTATAGAAGATGATGTTGTTGTTGGTCCCAACGCGGTTATTGGTCATGATGCTTTTTATTACAAAAAAAAATCAGACGGTTATCACCGCATGCACAGCTGCGGACGAACCATTTTAAAAAGCAGAGTTGAAGTTGGTGCGATGACAACGATTGACCGCGGCGTGACAGGTGACACCATCATTGGCGAAGGAACTAAAATTGACAATCAGGTTCACATCGGACATGACACCGTAGTTGGAAAAAATTGTTTGTTTGCTGCCAACGTAGGCATTGCCGGATGTGTTATCATTGAAGACAATGTGATTCTGTGGGGACAGGTTGGAGTTACCAGCGACGTCACTATTGGAGCAAACGCAGTTGTACAGGCTCAAAGCGGTGTAGCACGCAGTTTAGAAGGCGGAGCAACTTATTTTGGATCACCGGCAAATGATGCAAGAACTGTTTTACGTGAAATGGCTGCTTTAAGAAAATTACCAGGCATTATAGAAAATCTGTGAGTTTCGTTTCAGAAAAAATATTGGAAGAACTGGAGCAACGTTTGAAGTCGAAAGATTTCAAACTGAATTCTCTTTTGGAAATCACCAAAACCATCAACCTCAACAAACCGGTTGATGATGTGATTCGGTTATACCATTATATTTTGCAGGAACAACTAGGTTTGCGCAAATTCATTTTGTTTGCCAATCAAAAAGGCTGGCAGATTCTTGCTAAAAGCGGAATCAAAGGCAACGTCAAAGACATTCAGGTAGAGCGTGATATTTTGCGTTTCAGAGAAATTACCGTCATTGAATCTTCCTACAAAAAATCACTGAATGAATTTGATGTGATTATTCCTGTTTTGCATAAAGAGAATGCGCTGGCATATTTGGTAATTGGTGGCATCAAAGATTTAAAATCAAATCCGCAGGTTGCATTCACCAATTTAAATTTTGTTCAGACACTAACCAACATAATTGTAGTTGCCATTGAAAATAAGAGGCTGGCAAAAGAAAGCGTCAAACAGGAATTAGTGAAGCGAGAACTGGAACAGGCATCTGAAATGCAAAGGTTGTTATATCCTTCCAATTTGCCATCCAATCACAAAATTGACATATCAGCAAAATATTTATCGCACAGCAAAGTAAGCGGAGATTATTATGATTACATCCAGTTAAATGAAGATGAATTTATCATTTGTATTGCGGATGTAAGCGGAAAAGGAATTTCTGCAGCCATGCTGATGGCTAATTTCCAGGCAACAGTAAGAACCATTTATAATTACCGTCGATTAGATTTAAAAGATCTGATCATGGAATTAAACAAACAGGTTTTTCAAGCTGCGCAGGGAGAAAAATTCATCACTTTTTTTATTGCAGAATACAATTCTAAAACACGCAAACTGCAATACGTGAACGCTGGTCACAACTGGCCAATATTGATCAGAGGTAAATCATCTTCCTTCCTGAATAAAGGATGCATTGGATTAGGTATGCTGGAAGAAATTCCGCACCTGGAATCTGGTGAACTGGAAATTCAGAATAACACCACGCTAATTCTTTATACCGATGGTGTAGTCGAATTGGAAAACAATACGGATGAACAATTTGAAACAGAACGTCTGACTAAAATTGTACAAAGTTTTTATCCGTTGTCCATGGAAGATTTGAATGAAATTATCTTTTCCAAACTGGATGATTGGCGCGGCAGCAGAAGGTATGTAGATGACACGGCGATTTTGAGTTGCAGGATTTTTTAATCTTTCCCTCTGATCAACGTCACATTTCCCTGACCGTCAAATTCAGTTCCGTTGAAACCAGTGCCTTTGTATACATAGAAATAAACACCATCAGCGCATGGATCTCCATTTTTATCTGTACCATCCCAGCTTGCGTGAATGTCATTGATTTCTTTCACGGTTACTCCCCAGCGATTGACAATCACACATTCAAAAATTTCAATTCCCTGTGACAAAAACAAGAAAGTAAATTCATCATTGGAGCCATCTCCATCCGGTGTAAAAACATTTGGCGGATTTAAAATTACCGGATCATAAACGATAATATCCTGACAAAGTGTATCTGCACAACCGTTTTTATTTATTGCTGCCAGACAAATAGTGTAGGTACCGGCCATGTAAGTAGTGTCATAAGTCTCACCCAAATCATGAGAAATTACCCACGGACCTTCATCGTAATTAAAATTCCAGAAAAACGTTGTATCTGCATTTGGATCATTTGGATTTGCAAAGTACAGTGATTGATTTTCAAAATGTACTTCAAGCGGCGCATCTCCTTCATACGGAACCGTAAATCCAAGTGAACTCATATTAAAATCAGCAACCGGATTTAATGAATCCAATTCAATGGTTTGTGTCAAAACACATCCATGATCATCGGTCACTTCAATTTGGTAGGTTCCCGGATTCAATCCACCCCAGGTTGAATTATCAGAAGTATCGCCGTTGTCCAGATTGGTCCACAAATAAGTATAATCAGGCGTTCCACCGGCAGCAGCCGCATACACAACTCCATTACCCGATTGATAACCAAACATTCTGCAAAACGCCGGTTCAGTTCCAAATTGAACCAATACTAATTCCGTTGGTTGTGTAATTGTAAAATCTATGGTGTTTGAACAACCGTTGTCATCGTTAATGATTAAAGCGTATGTACCTGCAGTCATGTTGTATGAACTATCAGCCCACACACCTCCAACACCACCAGGATTTGGTACCCAGATAAAACTAATGTTGTTGTAATTTCCCTGCCAATTGTACACCGTATCCACAGTTGCTTGACCTGTTCCACCATAACAAAGTGGCGGATATAAAGTCATTCCGGCATCCAGTGCGGGAGGATCTGGAATAAATACAGAATCAACCAGTGTACAACCCGGACCTAAAAACACTTCATAATAATACCATCCAGCTGTCAGATTATTTGCGGTATTACTTCCACCCGGATTTAACGTATTTCCATTTAAATCTTCAATTAAAAAAGTCTCACCACCAATTTGATCTGATAAATTAAGTGTAAGTGATGCATCGGAAAACTGATGACATGTTGGGTCATTGAAAATAACATTCAGCGATTGACCATAAACTGTCACACTTTGAGCTGATGAATCTTCAAATCCGCAAACAGGATCTGTAGTAACCAGAGAAATTATGTAAGTACCGGTTGCA
>Ga0268298_10001137_pt1 | contig 32127 bp, 19 predicted proteins | sample WWTPWeurt_MetaG_FD_194462 | JGI IMG/M metagenome (GOLD analysis project Ga0268298, IMG submission 194462) | Activated sludge microbial communities from WWTP in Nijmegen, Gelderland, Netherland - WWTP Weurt | ecosystem: Engineered > WWTP > Aerobic digester > Activated sludge | place... | reverse complement strand
GTGCTGCAAACTGACCTCCAGTATACGTTGCTCCATCTATCGGTGTTCGAATATTGGCATCTCCCATCGGTCTTCCGGCACAGCCACTGAACAGGGATGCATTCGTGCCTCCTGTTCCAGGTGCATGGATATAGATTCCTCTGGTCTCTCCAGGTGCCATCGTCAAACAGCCCAACACTGTAGTCTCAGTTTGTATTGGTGCACATCGCTTGATCGTATCTGTCCTTGTTCCGGTCAACAATCTGAAGCTGTCTATCACTGTGGTGAACTGTGCTCCGGATGTAGGGGTCCTTGTCGCACATAAGGTCCACGCATTCGGCGTAGCTACTACCGGCGCGTGTCCGCCAGGATTCGTTGTATAATAGATGTTGTGTGGTACGTTCGCAAATGCTCGTTCTCCCAACAACTGTAAATTCAATAAACTTCCCGAGGTGTTGACCAAGTCAAACATCACTCCCCAACTCGCAGCTCCTCCGGTAATAGACCAGTAAGATGCAGGTGGCAAACATACCGTAGTCATATTTCGGTTGCCAAAGTATGCGCCCGCAGGACAATTGTCCATCGCCATAAATGGTGGTGCATCCCAGCTGGCTTCACACTCCCCAGGTCCTAAGTTTATGGTAACAGGTGATTTTGTTGGACAACCCATGATAACCGGTGGTAGGTTATCTACTACCGTAACTACAGCAAGGCAGGTGCCTACGTTGCCACATTCATCTGTAGCCCTTAAATTCACATTATTTGGCCCAATGTTGGCACAAGTAAATGTGGACGGTACAGCTGTCAAGACCAATGCAGGAGTAGCAGTACAATTGTCAGACACGCTGGACAATAACTGAACAGGGGTAACCGTAGCATTGCCATTGGCATCCAGGAATATAGAAATATTTCTACAGGATAAAACAGGGGCTGTATTATCAGATACCGTTATTATCTGAGAACATGTTCCAGAGTTACCGCAAACGTCAGTGGACCGATATGTTCTATTCACTGTGAATCTATTTACGCAGGTCAAATTGCTGACTACATCTCCAACATGAGTGACTACAATGCCAACATTTCCACAATGATCAGCAGTGATAACACTAGCCACATTAACAGGCGGAACTGCACTGGCACATTGTACTGTAACCGGAGGAGGACAAACTACCGATGGTGCCGTAATATCATTAACTGTAATGATTTGAGTGCAAGTTACTGCACTTCCTGGGCAACAACTATTAACTGCGCGATATGTCCTTGTAACCACATATCTGTTGGCACAAGTTTGGTTACTGATCACATCACTGACATGAGTAACTGTTGCAGGACTTGCGCATGGATTGGAAGTAACCACAACGCTGGCTGGATTTGGTGCAGGAACATCAATAGCACATCCAACAGTAAGCGGCGCAGGACAACTGATTGTTGGTGGCCCATTAACGGTTACAGCCTGACTGACGCACTGGGTACAACCAGGATGTCTGTTGTTAGGCACATTGTCTGCAGCGTCAAAACAATATTGGACCGTATGATTTCCTAATCCAACTGATGCCGGATTAAATACAGTATTTACCACACCATTCACTCTAAATACACCTACTCCTGATGCTGGTCCGGATCCATCCCCCAAAGTGGCAGATCCATTTAATACAACGGGTGGATCTGTAATACAATAATTAGCATTTAATCCATTGATTTGCGGATTTGGATAATAGCAAGTGTTTCCAATGCTTAAGGTTACACCCAAACTATTTGTAACAGATACTGTATAACCAATGGCATCTACATGCTTACCTCTCAAAGTATAATAAACGTTCTCGTCAGCCTCATCAAATTGTCCATCATTATCATTGTCAATACCATCGACAGTACCAACTGTTAATGTTGTACCTATTGGAATGGCTAAAGGTGCTGCCGGTGGAGGTGGACTTGAATTTAAAAACAATCCACTTACTGCACTTACAGACCATGTTTGACCAGAAGGTGCATTAACCTGAACTAATTCACTAAATTGTCCATTGGTCAATGTAGTAGCATTGTTTAAACAACTACATGGATCTTTAATACTAAGTGTGCAATTAGTAACTGTTACGCTTCTGGTTGAAGAAGCAGAACATCCTTTTGAATCAGTTACCGTATAGGTTAGCGAATAAGTTCCGGGTGTTGGGCAATTAAAGATTGGATTAACAATCCCGGTATTGCTTAAGAAAGCTGAACCGGTTCCGGTCCAAAGATGAGTAAATGCGCCAGTTCCACCAGAAGGATTACCATTCATATTTACCGGTTGACCTTGACAAGTATTTACAACTGCAGGAGTTATGTTCACAACAGGCGTTGGATTGATGACAAGAGTTCTGGAAGCTGAAGGTCTACACGAAATATCTATAGGAACCGGGGACAGTATTGCATATAAATAATAAGTTCCCGTGCCAGGAAATAAATGATTAGTCGTAGCAGTTGTTCCTCCTCCTCCAAGGCCAGCATTTGGAATTGTGGCAATGATAGTTCCTCCGGAATATGGGTCTGTAAGTAGCACATTTGATCTTTTAAATGTTATGCCATAGGTATTGCCCATATTAGAAAGACCCGAAGACAGCAAATTGACATTTGTTCCATCACATGCTTCATTTGCTGGGGTTGTTGTAAGACTGCCAATTGAAGGACAAACATTACATCCTCCAGGACCATTTAAAGTTACTGCTAAAACGGATGAGCAACCATTTCCGCTTGAAGTTACAGTCACAGAATAACCTCCGGCGACAAGTCCGGAAATATCTTCGATATTGTTTGTATACCCGTTTGGACCTATCCATGCATAGGTATAAGTGCCAGTCGGGGTAACGGTAAGATTAATCGAACCATCTGTGGAAACACAAGTTGTAGGTTCAATATGATTTTCTGATAATCCTGGGTTAGGAAGTACATTCACAGTGGAGCTTGCTGTTTTAGTACAGCCATTTGCATCCGTAACCGTCACTGTGTAGGTGGTATTTATTACAGGAGCTACAGTAATTGCATCTGTCATGGCCCCATTACTCCAGGAATAACCAGTGCCTCCTGATGCAGTAAGGGTAATGTTTTTTCCTGAACAATTGCTTGGATTCAGAGGTACAATCGCTGCATTTGGCAATGGGTTAACCACGATTTGAGTAGTTCTGGTTGAAGAACAATTGTTAGCATCCGTCACAGTTACAGTGTAACTGGTCGTAATAGATGGATTTACCGTTATTTTTGCGGTATTGGCCATGGTACTCCATTGGTATCCAATTCCTCCGGAAGCTGTGATCATTACAGAAGCTCCATTACAAATAATACTGTCGTTAGGTGTATTGCCGGAACTTTCCATATAGGTCATTCCAATCACCGGCTTTTGGGTAACCGTAATTTTTCTACTCAAGACTGCACTACATCCTCCTGCATCAGTGACCGTAACAATATAGTTTGTAGTTACAATCGGATTTACATTTATAGCGGCAGTTGTGGCACCATTACTCCATGAATACATCGTGCCACCAGAAGCAGTAATCACAGCAAGATCTCCAGCACAGACCGTGCTGTCATTAGGTGCACTTCCAGAATTGTCTGTCTCAGAAATATTGGCATTTGGGTTTACTGTTACAGTAACAGAACTGGTATTGGTACATCCGTTCCAATTATCGGTAACTGTAAGCGTATAAGTTATTGTTTGGGCTATATTGCTGGCTACGGGATTTGCAATTGTGGTACTGGATAAGTATGTGGAGGGTGACCAATTGTATGAATAATCTCTTGAAAACCTGAATGCATCTGGAAATCCTGTCCATAAGGTTGTCCCATTTCGTCCAATAACAGTTGTTGCAGAAGTACCCCCTCCATTTTCAACACCTTGAAGCTTTGAAGAAGTACTGTTTGTAAGGGCAATTGTGTGAACCTCTATATTGTTGGTAGTTTCAAACAATATAATTTGAAAACTAGTATAAAAAATCTGAGCTGAGCCTGAATTATAAAAGCCAACAGAATCATAATTCACAACAAATCTTCTATTTGGGCTAGAACCATCAGTAAAATAATTCAAACTACCAGTGGTTATACTTCCAGCAATTAACCTTAAATCAAGGTCTGCAAAGACCCCAGCAATGGTAAAATTAGGATTTGAAGTATTTGGAAAGCCACTTCCATATCCTCCGGTTGTTGGCGTACCAAAATGGATATTTCCATTTGTACCTATTACTAATGATGAAAAAATATTTCCATAAAAATTAAAATTGTATGGAAGGGCTATTCCTGACCAATAACCATCATCCAAGCTTCCACCAGATAAAGTTGTAGTTTCGACGCCATTTGTAACCAAATGAGTTACACCTGCTCCAGGCACAGGGATAGGAGAAAAATTAATTTTACTTGCTATGTAACCAGTATCCAAAATAGTGGCAAGTAAGTTACTAGTCCCTAACCTACACACACTTGATGGTGTGGCCGAAACCGATATTTTCGGTTTTGGGTTAATATATAAACTACTTGAAGCAACTGCAGTGCAACCAACTGCATCTGTGACGGTCACTGTATAATTTGTTGCAGAAGGAGGATTCACATTTATTGAAGTTGTGGTAGCTCCGGTACTCCATAAATAATTTACACCACCACTTGCAGTAAGCAAAACAGGTATTCCTTCGCAACTAATCGGATTAAGCGGAATAATTGAGGCTATTGGACTAGAATTTACTGTAACCGTTAATACACCCGTACTATCAGTCATGCCGGATGCAGGGCAAGTAACTATTAACTTGTAATAATAGGTACCGGTAGCCAATGGATCAGTTGTAAAACATTTATCCTTTGCACAAGGAATATCTGTAAATGGCCCTCCCGGAGCATTTGAAGATTTCCATTGATAAGTAAGTCCCGATCCTGTACTTTGCCCGGAAACACAAATTGTGGTTACCCCATTAGAACAAATTGGATTTGGATTGGCAGAAATGCTGCCGGCAACCGGTTGACCTGAACATGCAGTGGCCACAGTTCCAGAAAATTCATCTGCACCTATATCAGGTGTAGATGCATTTCTTGTGTTGCCATCATAATCAGTGGTGATACCCGCTACAGCAGCTCCACCACTTTCCAAAAGCGTTGGTTTTGCAGGATCAATGTGAAGAAAGTTGGCATTTGGGCCTAAAGTGCTTAAGAAATAAGGACTTTCTGAAACAGAATTGGCTTCACGGGTGGAAACTCTTGTTTTAAAGTCTGCTAAAACTGAATCAGCGTTGGTACCATCAAAAAATATCAATCGGTTTACACAGGTCCCTCCTGCATAAAAATTATTTCTGTTTGACCCACTGCCATAATTGGTTAATGTTGTCGAAGACCTTTGATAGGCAGTAGTTTTACCTGTTCCTTTCGGATAGGATAAATTTATTATATTGTTGTTATTCAAATTTAGGGTAGCGGAAGTTGCCGTGGTACTGGTTGTTGCAAACAAGCCACAGGTACCAAAATTTGCACCTGTAGATTTTGCATCTAAATAAATGGTGTTGTAACTCACATTTACGGTAGTAGTAGTTGATGTAGTTGTTAGGTTAATCCCTCTCAAAGTGGGAGCAGTTGCAGAAGAAGTACTTGCAAGCGGAGCTTTTAGATTCCCTATCAAATTATTGTAAACATTGGCATTATTCGCAGTTCCGGTACTCGTAATCTGTATTCCAAATACTGTCGGTGCTCCGGTAGAAAAGCTTATAATGTCGTAAATTTTATTGTTGAATATTGTTGGAGCACTACTGGATTGGTTTATTCCACCCACAGTTGTCCCTAGAGATGAAATATTGTAGACAGTATTAAAAGAAACTGTCCTGACACCGGTGGTTGTAAAAGTGTATATTCCATAAGTTATACCGGTCCCTGAATGAACAAGATTAAAAACATTGTTATAATTATAGTTTTCATTCACTGGGGATCCAAAATTATAAATACCATACATTGCTGAAGAACCGGTAGATTTAATACAACTTAAATTACTCACTGTATTGCTATCACAGACTACTGTTCCAGTTGACGTTTGAATACCATACATTGTACTGGTGGTTCCTGCACCATCAATACTCATAGAGTCCACTAAATTTTTCTTTACCGTTACTGCCATACCAGTTGTACCGGATGAATTATAAATCCCAATTGTGGTGCCTCCAGAAGTACCAAACCGCTTGATGTTTTTAACGGTATTGTTGATAATATTTACAGCCACGGTGCCTAAACTGGAGGTATTGTAAATAGTATACAATGTTCCACTACCAGTCAATGCGAGATCACTGTACGTGATATCCTTCACCGTGTTACCTAATATATTTAAAACTGCAGGAGTAGCCCCGTTGTTATAAATACCATAACAGACTCCTGATGTGGCGGTTAGATAATTTCCGGTTAAGATATTATTATTGATATTTACAGTATTTCCTGCAGGGGTAGAACCTATACCATTTTCAATGAATGCCAACTGTGAGGTGGTTGCCCCGCCATTTAAATTGATGTTGTTGTTGTTGATCGTAGCGGAGGCACTGGTACCAGATTGGGCATAAATCCCTCTAAAAGTAGTAATATGGTTAAAATGTGTTCCGTTGTTATTGTTGATTGTATTGAAGGAAATATTTACACCCCATTGGTTTATAGCTCGGATTGCGGCAGATGGATTAGTTGCACCTGATGCTCCTCCAAAATTAAAAATGGTATTGCCGGTCATTAAAGAATTCCCACCAACATCATTCAAGGTATCCCCAAGATTAAATGGAGAAGAGGCTGCGTACCCGCTTAATACGATACCATAATTACAATTGGATATGGTATTGGTATAAAATTTATTGTTTGAATTCGTACCTGAGGATAATGTTGGTACTAAGGAAGTTGTAGTTGCTGTAGGTGTTGAATTTAACACATCAATTCCTCTGGAGCCCTCGACCGCAGGAAGCGTCCCGGATGCATTGTTAATGTAAGATAGTGTGATGACACAATTTTTTATGGTATTGAACTGACATCCATTCGATACGCTTTGTTTGAACAATCCATAACCATACTCCATGGTAGATGGGTTGGAAATATTTAGTGGGTTTTCTGTTAAATTTATTCCATCTATGGTTACATAGTCCGATCCAACCAATCTAAAAATCCCATCCTGAACAGCTGTACCTGGAGTTCCTGTACCATTGACATAAGCTGTCAACAATGGATTTGCACCCATACCTGACTTAAAAAAAGTAATCGTGTTCACTGAGGTACCAGTTGCCGTAAGTTCGATCCCTCCTGCAGGGACAGTCTCAGTATGACCTGCTGTTACACTAACCATTACAGGACCGGAAATTGTAGCTGCATTTAAAGCGGTAACTGCTGCGGCTACTGTCGCATAAGGACCATTGACGCTTGAGCCTCCCGAAATGGTGACCTGACTAAAGCTAGTATGAAAAAAACTGAGAAAAAATAATAAAATGTAGGTGACCTTGTTACAAAAAATTGCAACAACAGCATTCTTTACATGCACTGAGTTCATGAGCAGGTTGGTTAGGTTCTATTAATAAATCCTTGTAAAGTATTCTATTTCAGGATTTTACAAAAAATAATAATTGGACCCTGATCCATTATACATTACCAAGTAAAGGTAGTAAATACTAGCCTATATTGCCAACCATTAATAAAAAAAATATATTAAATAATTTTAAATATGAGAGAATTTACAATTATTAATAATTGTAAATTCTATGTTCCTCACAAACGAAATAGTTCTTCAATTTAAAGAATAGTCCTATTATCGCGATCCCAATTCAAATTATTCGAAAAAAAAAGACGAAATGGATTAAATTTTGATCCAATGGAGCTAGAAAATGCCCTTCTTTTTAGCAATTAAAGACTTTTTACTTCTGAAACCAGTTTTGTCAAGGTATCCTTTGCATCTCCAAATAACATAAAAGTTTTAGGCTGATAAAACAAAGCATTATCTATACCAGCGTATCCAGCTTTCATGGATCGCTTCATGACAATCACATTTTTAGCTTGCTCCACCTCCAAAATTGGCATCCCGTAGATTGGAGAACTTGGATCCGTTTTTGCTGCTGGATTTACAACATCATTAGCCCCTACCACAAGCACCACATCAGTAGTATTAAACTCTGGATTGATATCTTCCATTTCTACCAGCTTATCATAACTTACATTGCTCTCAGCCAATAGAACATTCATGTGTCCGGGCATCCTACCAGCAACAGGGTGAATAGCATATTTAACTGTGACTCCTCCTTCTTCCAACAAATTCTCCAATTCGTGGCAAATATGCTGCGCCTGAGCTACAGCCAAACCATAACCCGGTACAATCACCACTTTTGAGGCATATTTCATTAAAATAGCTGCATCAGAGCGTGTAATTTCTTTTGTTGATCCCTGCGCTCCACCTTCAACAGATGCAGAAGCTCCACCTCCTCCAAAATTGCCAACCAATACGTTAATTAAAGATCTGTTCATGGCCTTACACATGGCCACAGTAAGTATAGTTCCTGCTGAACCAACCAAAATACCGCCAATCAGCATTACATAATTATCATAAAGAAATCCTCCACATGCCGCAGCAACACCAGTAAATGAATTCAACAAAGAGATGACCACCGGCATATCGGCTCCTCCAATTGGAAAAACAAATAATAATCCATAAAAAACAGATAATGTCAATATCACATAAAACCAAAATGGACCCGTAACAATGTCCATTACAAATAGTCCTGAAAGAACAGCAATTCCAAGCACAAGGCCAATATTTACCACTTGCTGAGCTGGTAAATTAAAATCATTAATTTTCCCTTCCAGCTTTCCGTAGGCAATCATGGAGCCGGCAAAAGATACCGAACCAATAATCAAACCTGCCAGTATAATAATCATTTTACCGCTACCAGCAGGGTCTACAGCCTCAGTTATATGTAGCATATGATTATATTCTATGATACTAATTAAGGCTGCACATGCTCCTCCCATACCATTGAAAAAAGATACCATTTGTGGCATAGCTGTCATCTGTACTTTTTTGGCCATAATATAACCAATCACTGTACCAACGAGCAATGCTGCAAAGATCCAAACTAAATTTCCTAAATGATTTCCCTGACCATCGCGATATAAGAATATGGTGGCAAAAATGGCAAGGGTCATGCCAAGACCTGCTATTAGATTACCTCTTTGAGCAGTATCCGGTTTGCTTAGCATCTTAAGGCCAAGCATAAAAGTTACAGATGCAATCAGATATATAACTACAAGAATATGTTCCATTATTTCTTTTTCTTAAACATTTCTAACATTCGATCAGTCACGACAAAACCTCCGACGACATTAAGTGTCCCCAATATAACCGCGATAAAACCAAGTATCAGGCTCAACATACCTTCGGCCTGACCCATTACTATAATCGCACCTATAATCACCACACCATGAATCGCATTGGCCCCGGACATTAGTGGGGTGTGCAATACAGATGGCACATGGGAAATCAGTTCTATCCCAACAAATATCATCAAAATGACCAGATAAATGATATCAATATTCTGGTGAATAAATTCCAATACACCCATTATTTAAGTACTTTTCCTTGGTGAACAATAAGAGTTCCTTTGGTAATCTCTTCTTCGAGATCCCATTTAAACCCTTCTTTATCTGATAAATGTTGCAATAAATTCTGGACGTTTTTAGCGTAAAGTTCACTTGCATTTGTTGCTAATGTGGATGCCAAATTAGTTATGCCAACAATTTTGACGCCATGTCTTACGACCACTTTGTCCGGTTCAGTCAATTCACAATTTCCACCTTGCTCTGCAGCCATATCCACGATTACTGACCCAAACTTCATTTGTTTAACCTGATCCTCTGTGATCAAAACAGGAGCTTTCCTTCCCATTACCAATGCAGTCGTGACTACAAGGTCTGCTTGAAATAATGATTTATTGACGGCTTCTTTTTGCTTGGCAAGATATTCTGCAGATACCTCTTTAGCATATCCACCTTCTACTTTGACCCCCTCATCCTTAACCATGATAAACTTAGCCCCCAAGGATTCAGCTTGCTCTTTCGTTTCAGGCCTCACGTCTGTTGCTTCAACCACCGCGCCCAATCTTTTTGCTGTGGCTATGGCCTGAAGTCCTGCAACGCCAACTCCAAAAATTAGAACTTTACTTGGTGTTATTGTACCCGCAGCAGTCATCATCAATGGAAAAATCCTGGTCATATTTTCTGCGCCAAGAATCACTGCCTTATAACCAGCTAGATTACCCTGAGAACTCAGGACATCCATACTTTGGGCCCTGGAGATCCTGGGAATGGCATCCATGGAAAAGGAAGAAACTCCCTTTGAGGCCAACGCTTGAAGCATCTCCGGATGATTGGAATGATACATCAAACTCAATGTGATGGCCCCATTCTTCAAATCTGCAATTTCCTCTGAACTGAATGAATTGATCTTTAAGAAAACGTCCGCTTCCTTAAATAAGGCAGCTTTAGAGGAAGATATTACTGCACCTGCTGCCACATAATCGTTATCCGTAAATGCAGATAGCTCTCCTGCACCTTGTTCAACCATCACCGCGTAGCCCTTTGCTATCAATTGCTTGGTAATCTGAGGGCTAAGCGCTACCCTCTTTTCATTTAAACGGGTTTCTTTAATTACAGCTAGTTTCAATTTGTTTCTTTTTGGAGCTGCGAAGATAAAAATTAAATCAAAAAAATAGACCCAATAAAAATGTGGAATGAACAATCAAGTCCTTTCTTTTATTTTTAACCCAATATGGTTGATTCTAAGAGCCTATGGATTGGAGAAGAACTTCGGCTACTATCAAATGGTGCTATTGGTACCTTTGAAGGAGTCCTTTCGGATGGAAATATTAAAATTAAGTTAGATGGGGTCATCAGAATTTTAAATCCTCTCGAAGTTGAATTGGCTCCTGAGAACCATGATATTCCAGTACATTTTGAGGACTCATATCTTTACGAACCATTGACAAAGAAAAGTAAGCCTTTTAAAAATCAAGTCGAAATTGACTTACATATTGAAAAACTTGCACCACATCTAATCCACGGAAACAAAGAACGAATACTTAGCTATCAATTAGAGAAATTCAGAGAGTTCATGGCTCAACATTTAAACTCCAAACAAACCAATCTCCTCATTATCCATGGCAAAGGGGAAGGAATTTTGCGTGAACAAATCAGGTTAGAACTTAAATCCATTTCAAGGGTAAGATTTTTCTTTCCAATCCACAAAAATGGCGCAACAGAGGTTTGGCTAGACTAACTAATCTATGACTAGCTTTTAACTTTTTACCAATTTTAAAATTTTAGCACTTTTTGAATCTGAGATAACCAACTGATACAATCCGGATGACAAATGATTCAAATTTAATGCTTTCTTATTAACACCTTCCTGCACCTTGAATTTTTCCGAATATACACCCACACCAAGAGAAGAAAATATGGAAACAGTCACATCTCTCACTTCTTTGGATTCGATAAATAACTCACTGGAATTGGAAAATGGATTAGGCTCCAAATACGTTTGAATATCCAATTGAGGATTTCCTGTTCCAACTAAACTTCTATCACCGAAAGCAAACCAGGTAGCCCATTTTCCGCCGTTTAACAACACCTGTTCATTGCCTACCGAACTAATTTTAGAAGAAGTTAAAGTCTTCACAGAAATACATTGATTCTGAGATGCATTCTTACTGTCGAACAGAATTTTATCATCCTTAACAGAATAACTAGAGTATGCCAACCTTTCTCGGTTATCAGCAATAACATTTATTTCAGATTTTTCAATGTTAGCTCCAAGCAAAGCATAATCGGCAGAAAACAAGCCGGATTCAATATAATCAAATGCAACAACATCCAGACTGTTCTTTGAAAAAACGGGATTCCCAACACTGGTATTCTCGGGAAGTGATGAGATTAGTTTTTCCACTTTTCCGGATCCGAAGGTATTTTTGGACTTATCAAAAACATGCAAAAAACCAATATCCCAATATGTATACTGCCCTCCGGTACTTTTATTAATTTCATTAAATGCATCATACATCAAGTATTCTCCGGCATGATCAAAATCCATTTGATCTGCATATCTTACATCGCCAGTAACACTATTTGAATAGGTTGGGTTATACAATTTAAATGATTTCCATTCTTCTTTGACAAAATCATAAATATGAATTTTATCCTCTTCATTTGTAAACAGAACCGCTATTAAATTACCATCCTTTGATCCAACGACATTCCTGTAGATATCATCACTATCCAATTCTTCTTCCACAAATCTCTTAAGAACTGGATCATAATACAAGTAGTACAACTGATTATCCCCATTTACAAAATATATTTCAGTTCCATTATCAATTATACTTGGTTTGGACAATACATTTTGTGTACTTAAAACAGTTGGTTGATTTACAAAATCATACAAATAAATCCCTTCTTGGTCTGCATCAGTACAAACTAAATACTCTTTCCCGGGATTAATAGCAAGATCCTTCTTAGGAACAGTCCCTCCACCAGAATTCCCCAAAATTCCTACCTGGTCAAATGCTTTTTTTGCACCTGCTAGGACATCTGGAGTTGATGAATACAGGTCAACTGCACTTCTCTCTACTCCAATTCTCAGGTCTTTAAATACTGATGACCTGGTAAGAAAATTTGTAAGGGTGTGGTAAAAAACACGCTCTCCAATTTTTTTGGCCTCTTCTTCGGTTCTAGACTTTCTCAATTCCTGGACAAACAGGTAATAAGCGTAATTAGGAATCCCGCTATTGATATGAACCCCGCCATTATCTTCTGTTCCTATGTATTGTTCAGAAACATGTCTAGGTTGGTAGTAAGGTTGATTTCTACTTGTACCTCCATTATGGGGATTGCTAAGGTCTCTTAAGGCTCCAGATGGAAAGAATGCTTTTATGACAACATCTTCACCCATTTTCCAATCGTCACGATCAATCATTGCACCAAAAATATCTGCAAACGATTCATTCAATGCGCCTGATTCATTTTCATACTTTAAGTTTGCAGTATTCTGAACGACCCCATGTGACATCTCATGCCCACCAACATCAAGCGCTTTAGCCAATTTCGTAAAATATTCATCCCCATTCCCATAAAACATCGCCTCACCATTCCAAAAAGCATTATCCATAGATTGTCCATTATCATCAGCAACATTTATGATGGATACTATAGTCCCCCCACTACCATTGATTGAATTTCTTCCAAAGGTATTCAGGAAATATTCATAAGCTTTCAAGCTGTTATACTGTGCAGATACGGAAAGTTTATCCAACCACATATTATTTGAAGATCTTACAAGATCTACATTAAAATTACTAAGGCTAGGACTGGTATTTCTTGCATCAAATGTTAAAATCCCACCAACCGGCTCATCCGGCATTTTAGATTGATTTAGAATAAACATTCCCCTGGAAGCATCCACCATGTAATAAAAACTCCCTTCCTTCCACACATTAAAATTACGGGTGACATCAAAAAGATCCTTGCCACTGGCAGGTTCATTTCCCAGTGGGCCGGCAATTAAATCTTCTGCATGGTTATGTACCAAATTACAAACATTAGAAAATGCTTTTAATACCTCACCGGTAATTAAGTCAATTACAAGGTCCCAATTCTGTCGAAGATTTGGAGTTACATTTACTTTGGAAACCAAGTGCCATTTTCCATTTTCTGAATTTTGCCAATATGCATTGTGTTTGCTCTTAATACCAGATTTAAGTGGGCCGGCAGATTGATTCAATTGACACGGAATACCCAAAGAAATAAAGTAATTGGCAACAATTTCCTCTATATTCACTTTAGTTCCTGATTGCAAATCTGGTGCGTCATGTGGAACAAGTAAATTCCCATGAATAAAAACTTCCCCATTGGAATAGTGATGAAAACCATATTCGGCGTCCGTAACAGGAAGCCCCTTAAAAGTTAAATTCAATTTGACATGCTGTGTCCCGAGCTCATCTGAACTTCTTTCCAACAAATTAAATTCCAAGTCTGGATTTAAATTAAGATTCAATTGACGTTTTAAAAAATCAATATAGATCGTGCTCTCAATAGGAACATTACTTCTGGATGTGGGCAAGTTTGTAGTGAACACCCTGGGGTTATTGCTCTTGTCCCAGTCTAGAACTTTAATACGCCCATTCAATTTAAGAAATTGAGTGTTTGGTAAGGGTTTGAATTTAGTGAAATCATAGGCAAGTCCTGAAATTATGCCTGGATTCTGACTTTTACTTTTTTTAACAAGTTTTTTTAGAACTTTTGGTGGTTCTGTATTTTTAAATACAATTTTGCCCTTTAGGACTTGTCCTTGCAGCAGAACTAAATTGAAAAATAAGATTGTTAAGGAAACCAGTATTCTATTCACTTGATTTTAGATTTAATCAGATAATTTAAATTGGCATACAATAACCTCAAAGCTTCCGGCACGTCAGGAGAACTTGGGGCCCAGGCAAACCTGATAATTTTGCCTGAATCCTGAATCTCTATAAACTCATAAATGTTTCCAGGCTCAGAAAAGTTCATACGTTGGAGGCCAAGTACCTGGATATTGGAAAGGATTTGACTAACTTCTGACTTTGAGAGCTTTGCAATCTTTTCATTGCCTCGACTAATATTCCCTTTTGGATCTATCGATACCTTCTCTTCCTTCCCGACAAAACCACCACCATGTCCAAAACTTACTATAAAATCACTCATTTCTTCTTGGTTTGATCTCGATCCTGAACAGCCCCAGCCCAATACCAACATTGTAGAAAGAAGACACAAAACTTTGTTTTTCAAACACATATAATTCTTTCTCCTTAAAATTGTGTTAAAAATACAAACAATGAACTATATGAGTTGCAAAATCGTTTTACCTTTATCAAATAATTAATTAAACAAGAAAAAAAAATGAAAAAACTATTCTTTTTCTCCGCATTTGTGTTGTTCCTTGGATCTTTCGAACTTTTAGCCCAATCGTGTGCGCAGTCTAAAAAGGCATGTTGTGCCGCCAAAGCTTCTTCTTGCTCTAAAACAGCCTCTGTAAGTGATGCTGCCCTTAAAGCTGCAGAAAGTGATGCTTCTATTGAAAAACGAACTTGCAAGGACACAAAAAGTATTTGCTTTTTTAAGAACACTGTTGATGCCAATGGAAATAAAATTGCTCAAGAAGTAGTTTTTGATGAAGCAAAGGCTATCTTCGTTAATTATACACCAGCTGATGCATCTACCAATTCAAATACTGGTAAATCATGTGGCTCCAAAAAAGGAAAGTGTTGTTCTAAAGGATCAGCAAGCGCTGGTGAGACAAAATCTTCTGGTTCAGTTAACTAATAGATTAAAAATTATATATAAAGAGGCCTTCAGAATGAGGGCCTTTTTTATTACATAAATTTAAAGTGATTCAACAATTAAATTATGCATCACTCAACCTTTAAATTTTAAGCATAATTGTGTTTCGTATTTTATCCTTTTTTCTATTGAGTTCATTAAGTTTGCTGAATATATTGGGCGCCATGACACCAGAGATAAAATCACTTCAACATAATTGGTTTTATCGATCACCGGATCAGAATGAATGGACTCCATGTTCCATCCCAGGATTTATCCATAAAATATTATTTGAGCAAGGACTAATCCCTGAACCCTATTATGCACAGAACGAGGCTACCCTACAATGGATTGGTGAGAAAGATTGGATATTCAAGTGTATATTCGATGTCGACTCTTCCCTTCTTCTTCGCAAAAAAATAGAACTTCACTTTAATAGATTAGATACTTATGCAGAATTAAGTCTAAACGGTAGCATTTTAGGGGAAGTAAACAATGCTTTTCGCTTTTGGAAATTTGATTGTAAAAGTTTGTTGAGGCCTCAAGAAAACGAGCTAATTATATATTTTACCTCTGCACAGATAAAATCACAGAAAGAATATGGAAAACTGCCTACACCATTACCTGGAGATATTAGAGTAGTGAGCAGAAAACCACAGTTTCATTTTGGATGGGATTTTGGTCCAAAATTCATAACTGCGGGCATAGGATCCAGTCCTAAATTAGTAGCTTATGATGAAATACAAATTGAGAATTTAAGATTAAATACCCTGCAATTAAAGAAAACCCATGCTGACCTTGAGCTGGTATTATTTGGAAAATCAGCCAGTCTATCTCCCTACGAAATAAGTATTAAAATGGGGACTGTTCAAGTTAATCGCAAGATATGGCTTGGTCCGGAATTTAGAGAATATCGAATCAAATTCAAATTCAAAAACCCGGAACTGTGGTGGCCAAACGGAAGCGGTATTCCCAAATTATACGATCTAAATATTACTTGTAAAGATTCCTTAAAAACTACTCATTTCGAAACAAGTATTAAATCCGGAATAAGAACCATTTCATTGGTACACAAGAAGGATAAATGGGGCAAATCCTTTTATTTCCTGGTAAACAATACACCCATTTTTGCCAAAGGTGCGAATTATATTCCAAGAGACTTATTTCAGACTTCAGAGGACTCTGCCAATTCAATCTTGGAAGATCTTAAAGAATGTAATTTTAACATGATCAGAGTCTGGGGAGGCGGACAATATGAATCCGAGCAATTCTATTCGACCTGTGATAAACTTGGGATTTTGGTTTGGCAAGATTTTATGTTTGCCTGCGGAATGTATCCCGGTGATAAAGACTTTATTGAAAATGTCCGCATTGAGGCTCTTGAACAAGTAAGAAGACTTAGCGCCCACCCATGTATTGCTCTTTGGTGTGGAAACAACGAAAACAATGAAGGATGGCAAAGATGGGGGTGGCAAATTGGACTGAACACTACAACAAAAAATAGACTTTGGAATGATTATAAAACCCTCTTTATTGAACTATTGCCTAAAATTGTCATAGAAAATTCTAATATGTCTTCCTATTGGGAATCCTCTCCACTCTATGGACGCGGAGATGCAAGATTTCGCACAGAGGGGGACGCGCATGACTGGGGAATTTGGCACGATGAAATGGAGTTTGATGAATTTGGAGCAAGGGTTCCAAGATTTATGAGTGAGATGGGATTTCAGGCATTGCCATCTTTAAGTACCATTAAAAAATTTGCCCCTCCAGATGAGCTTAATCTTGACTCCAAATCTATGTTGGCACACCAAAAACATCCAAGGGGAAACAAGTTGATAAATGACTATCTGCAAAGGGATTTACCTCCCCCAAAAGATTTTAAAAGTCTAATTTACCTAAACCAGATCAATCAGGCTGAAGGAATCGGACTTGCAATTGCTGCACATAGAATGGCCAAACCATTCTGTATGGGGACTTTGTATTGGCAGTTGAACGATTGCTGGCCTGGTATTTCCTGGTCAGGAATTGACTATTTCGGACGATGGAAAGCCTTGCAACATAAGACTAAAAACTTGTTTCAACCAATATTGATTTCGGTTAAGAATTCTGAAAACTTTCTAGAAATTTATGCATGTTCTGATAAAATGACACCAACTCCCCTTTCTGTCCAGATTACAGCTCAGTCTTTTGATAAAGAAATTTTAAAATTCGATACCTTACAAATCAAAATGGAATCACAACAATGTAAAAGAATATATTCCTTCGAAAAATTAAACTTAATAAGCAAGCAAAAAGAGAATCAAACGGCATTAATTATTAACTGGCAATACGATTCTGTCTCCAGCCAAAACGTTCATTTCTTGATTAAACTGAAGGATATTAAATTTAGAAAACCTGAATTTAAAATAGACTCGATTCAAGCGATAATGGATGGCTTTTCATTTTTAATCAGCTCTAATGAATTTTGTAAATCAATTTATCTTGAAGAGTCTGATACATTGTCCTTCTATCCCAACTTTTTTGATCTTGTTCCCGGAGCTCAATTGCTCGTAAAGTGCAAGACAAAAAACAAATCATTTGCCCCAAAAGACCTAATTATTAACAGCCTTTACGATCATTTAGAAAAGTAATTTATGCATTCCAAAACGCCATTTAAAGAGCATATAATTCAGGGAATTCCGACTAATTTACCGGTTACAAAAACCAGAAATTCTAAATACCCACACGCACCAAAAAGAAATATTCAAGGGGTACTTACCGTAGAAGAAAAAAAACTAGCTGTAAGGAATGCACTGAGATATTTTCCAACTGATATGCACCCAATCCTAGCAAAGGAATTTGCTGCCGAATTGGAAGAATATGGAAGGATTTATATGTACCGATTTATCCCGGAATATCCAATGTTTGCGAGGCCAATTGAAGAATATCCCTGCAAGTCCAAACAGGCAGCAGCCATCATGCTCATGATACAAAATAATTTAGATCCATTGGTGGCAAAGTATCCAGAAGAATTGATCACTTATGGAGGAAATGGTGCCGTTTTTCAAAATTGGGCGCAGTATCTTTTATGCATGAAATATTTAGCTGAAATGGAAGATGACCAGACTCTGGTTTTGTATTCAGGTCATTCACTTGGGTTATTCCCCTCACATAAGAATGCGCCCCGGGTTGTAGTTAGTAACGGAATGATGATTCCTAATTACAGCACGAAAAACGATTGGAATAAATATAATGCCTTGGGTGTTACTCAATATGGCCAAATGACAGCTGGCAGTTTTATGTACATTGGTCCCCAAGGCATAGTTCATGGCACAACCATAACTTTATTGAATGCTGGAAGATTAAAAGGTTTAGGACAACATGATCTAAAAGGACATTTGTTTATCACTTCTGGCTTAGGAGGCATGTCCGGAGCTCAGTCCATTGCAGCCGTTATTTGCAAAGCATGTTGTATCATTGCCGAAGTTGATCCGGCTGCAATAAAGCAAAGGATTCTCGATGGTTATATTTTGGAGAAGAATGTGTTCCATGATCTGAATGAATTATTTGCTGAGGCAAAAATAAGGCAAAGTAAAAATGAAGGTATTTGCCTGGTCTTTGCAGGCAACATAGTAGACTTATGGGAATTTGCTGTTGTTCAAAACATAGAAGTAGCTCTTGGCTCAGATCAGACATCCCTTCATAATATTGATGATCTAGGATATTGTCCGTGTGGATATAGTTTTGAAGATGCGCAAATCCTGCTTAATCAAGATAAGGATTTTTTTATGGAGGAAGTGAGAAAAAGCTTAAGAAGACATGTCTTGGCTATTAATACATTGGCCGGAAGAGGTATGTACTTTTGGGATTATGGAAATGCCTTTTTGAAGGAAGCCGGAAAAGCGAATGCAGATATCTGGAAATCTGAATCAGAAGGAACATATAGATACCCTTCCTATGTTGAAGATATCATGGGACCATTGTGTTTTGATTATGGATTTGGTCCATTCAGGTGGGTGTGTACTTCCGGGAATGAGGAAGATCTGCACATTGCGGATAAAATTGCCGCTAAAGTGGTAGAAAAGCTTGCAAGTGAATCAGAAGGGAATTCAAGAGCCCAAAATCTGGATAATTTAAACTGGATCAAGAATGCATCCGTAAATCTGCCTATGGTAGGCAGTAAATCAAGAATACTTTATGCGGATACTTTAGGAAGAATTGCGATCGCAAAATCTTTTAATACAGCTATACGGGACGGCATCATCAGTGCCCCGATTGTATTAGGAAGAGATCACCATGATGTATCCGGAACGGACTCTCCATACCGAGAAACTGCCAACATTACAGACGGGTCAAAATTTACTGCAGATATGGCTATCCAGAATGTCATTGGAGACAGTTTCCGGGGTGCCACCTGGGTTTCTATCCATAATGGTGGTGGTGTTGGTTGGGGAGAGGTCATTAATGGAGGCTTTGGGATGGTAATTGACGGAACAGAATTATCGGACAATAATATTGAGTCCATGATGCTTTGGGATGTGGCCAATGGAATCGCCAGAAGAGCCTGGGGTAGAAATCCAGGTGCTGTTCTCACTGCCCAAAATATTATGGAACAAAAAAGAGGATTAAACATAACCATTCCAGTAAACGTTGACCAGGAATTGATAGATAAATTATTTTAATAGGACAATTTGAATAACTTTGTATTTTGGACAAAATTTTAAAACCTTACGCATATGATGAATGAAACAGTAGGCTCCATAATGACTACTAAACTACTGACAGTCAGCCAGGAAGATACACTTCAAACCGTTAAAGAGATTTTGATCAACAACCGAATTCACCATGTTCCTGTAGTAGAAGGTAAAAAAATGGTAGGTTTGGTAACGACTTATGATTTGTTTAAATTAAATGTTGATCATAAGGATTATGCCAAAACCCGAGTTGGCAATGTTATGACAAAGAGGTTGGCTTTTTTGGAATCTTCAGATAAAATCGGGACTGCTGCTGAGGTTTTCATGGAGCATTTATTCCATGCATTACCAGTGGTAGATAACGGAGAATTGGTTGGAATTGTCACCACATTTGATGTGTTAAAATATGAATATCAAAGAGAGTACCCTTCTAAGAAATCTTAGAAGAGTATCCTTAAGTAATTTATTAAATACCTAGCCTGCTAATTTTCTTAATAAAATTTAGCGTGTGTTTTAGAGATGTGTGATCAGATATAATTTAAGACCTTTTATGGGTAGTACGTATATTTTTTTGTTTTCGATTTTTGCCATACTTGCAATAGCTAGTATCTTGACGTTGTTTTACAATCTTAAAAGACAGAAAGAACTTACAAATTCGATTCTGAGTGAAAAAGACCAAATCAAAATAGCTTTTGATTTGTGCAGAAAGGAAAAAATGGATGCTGATGATAAGTTAAACCTCATCCAGGCCCAGGAAAAGACATATAAAGTTGCATATGAAGATTGGAAAGCTAAATATGAAATGCTGGAGAATAGATTTATTCTGCTCAAAAAGGAATTAGAAGCTAAGCCCCTTCCAGTTGCACCACAAATTTTTTCAGAACCTAAATCAACAACCGACATACCTCAATCTGATGTTCATCATGAGTTCATTGAAAAAGATGCTCCGTCAGAGACATCCATTGTTCAAGAATTACAATTGATTCTGGATCAACATTTAGAAATAATAAGTTCGTTGATTGGCGATGAAAAAATGGAAGCCATCAACAAAAAAATAAAACCAGCTGACCCATTACACTGGATCATGGGAATTGATGAAGATGTGTCCAAAAGATTACAGAATCAGGGAATCAAAACCTTTACTCAAATTTCAAGCCTTCCTAAAAAAGAGATAAGAAAACTGATGGATCAATTCGAAGAAATTGAAGAAAAAGTCATTGAATCCTGGCCTTTGCAAGCTTCTGCAATTCTGAATACGCAAGAGCATAAATAATTCTTATTTACTGATCCTTTCTTTATATTTATTGTTCACTTTGGGTAGTTCTATGGATAGAGCGCAATAATATAGTACAGGCAAATATATCAAATGTTTATTTCGAAATTTTTTAATCCACTGAAATGCCGGGTGCATTTGGCTATTTTAGCTATGCTATTTTTATTCGTTTTAAAATCTTGTATTTCAATTCCAAAACAATATAATGGCCTTAGCCCTGGCATCTGGCGGGGAACCTTTATACTTGATGACAGACGACAGCTAATTGTTACAAAAGGGAAAGATGAAGAAATCGTCAGAGATCCAAATCCTGAATCCCAAAAGACTGTAGTGCCAGTAAATTTTGAAGTGATTTATGACTCAGAGAAAGAGTTTCATATTGAATTTCTTAATGGGAAAGAAAGGATTCGTTTTGACAGTGTTGAACATGGCAGAGATATAAGAACAGGAAATGACACCTTTGTAATTCATCTGACACCATACGATGCTTTAATAAAGGGTATTTTTGAACACAATAAAATGGCTGGGGATTACATTGTGTTGGATAAATCCAATTACAGCATTCCTTTTCACGCAACTCATGGCCAGTCCCATAGATTCTTCAGAACATCAGAACTTAGTTCAACTGATGTAAATGGAAAATGGCAAACGACCTTTGAAAAAGACTCTGTCGATCAGTATTCAGGGATTGGTGAGTTTGAACAAGAGGAAAATAAAATAGTGGGAACCTTTAGGACTGAATCCGGAGACTATAGGTTTCTTGCCGGAGAAATATCAGGTAACAGAATGTGCCTTTCAAGTTTTGATGGCGCCCACTTATTTTTATTTGATGCCGGAATTGAAAAGAATAAAATGTTTGGAACCTTTTATTCCGGGAAACACTCAAAATCTAGTTTTGAAGCTATTCGAAACGAATCCTTCCAACTTAAAAAAGCGGATAGCATTTCGATAGCGATTGCAAAGGGTCCCATGATTTTCAAATTTGAAAATCCAGATGGAAATCAAGTAAGTAACCTTGACTCCGAATATGAAAACAAGGTTAAAATTATACAAGTGATGGGATCATGGTGCCCGAATTGTCGTGATGAAAGTGAATTTCTCAAGAGTTATTTAAAAGAACATCCGAATCAGGAGATTGAAGTAATAGCTATAGCTTTTGAACGAAACCCTGACAAAGAAAAGGCACTTAAAAGAATTAGAGATTATAAATCTAGTTTATCACTCCCTTATCAGGTACTTTATGGAGGACAGGCAAATAAGGATTCTGCCAGTATTGCCCTACCTCAAATCGATAAAATAAAATCTTTTCCAACCATGATTTTTCTGGACAGAGCAAATCGAATCGTAAAAATTCATACAGGCTTTGACGGTCCGGCTACATCGGTTTATTATATGTTTAAACAAGATTTTGAAAGCACAATTTCTGACCTATTAAAACAGAAGGATTGAAAAAAAATATTTTAATCACAGGGGCCAGCTCTGGAATTGGTTTTGCCACAGCCATAAGATTTGCAAAGACCAAGCTTTATAGATTGATCATTTGTGGCCGAAGATCTGACAGAATAAATCTGCTTGCGGAGAAGCTGCACTCTGAATATGAAACAGAGGTAAGTCAATTATCTTTTGATGTGCGAAACTATGAAGAATGTGCCAAAGCAATTGCCTCACTCAAACATCCTTTTGACAAAGTGGATATTTTGTTAAACAATGCCGGATTGGCACTTGGCTTAGATTATATCCAGGATGGAAATCTAGAGCATTGGAATACCATGATTGACACAAACGTAAAGGGGCTTTTACACATGACGCAATTGATTTCTAAAGGCATGATCGAAAGGCAGAATGGGCACATCATTAATATTTGCTCAACTGCGGGAAAGGAAGTATACCCAAAAGGAAATGTTTATTGTGCATCCAAATTTGCTGTTGAAGCTCTTACAAAAGGAATACGTCAGGATTTAGTTACACACGGCATCAGAGTCGGTCAAGTAAGTCCTGGACATGTTGAAGAAACTGAATTTGCAATCAACAGATTTGAAGGCAATCAACAAAAAGCCGACATCTACAAGGACTTCACCCCACTAAATGCATCAGATGTTGCAGATGCGATTTTTTATATGGCAAATTGTCCGCCACATGTAAACATTCAGGACATTCTGATGACTGGCACACAACAAGCTTCAGCGAGTCTTGTGGACCGAAGTGGCCGAAAATATAAGGATCAGAAATAATGCAACAAAAGGATAAATCCCACAGCAAAATTTGCTCCGCAATTAACTTGAAATGTCCTATAAAAATCTAAATTCATGCCTGTCTGATCTGGAAAAAACCGGACAGCTTCTTAGAATTCCTGTGGAGGTGGATCCTGATCAGGAAATTGCAGAAATACACAGAAGAATTTATCAAAAAAAAGGGCCTGCAATTCTCTTTGAAAAAGTAAAGTCAAGCCCTTTCAAAGCGGTGTCCAATCTTTACGGAACCAATGAAAGATCCGAATATATTTTTAGAGATTCTCTTTCAAAAATGGAGCATCTCATAAGACTTAAAGTAGATCCTTCAGAATTATTAAAATCTCCTATAAAAACTCTGCGTGTATTGCCTTTTCTGGTGAATGCGCTTCCCAAAAGAATAATATTTAATAAACGAGTATTGCAATTTGAAACCAAGATCAGTCAATTACCTTTGATAAAATCCTGGCCTGAAGATGGTGGTGCATTTATCACTTTACCGCAAGTTATAAGTTTTCCGCCAAATTCAAAATCACTTAAAGAGGCTAATGTCGGTATGTATCGTATACAATTGACAGGCAATCAATATCATCTGGATCAGGAGGTCGGTCTGCATTACCAATTGCATAGAGGAATTGGAATACATCATAAAGCTTTTAATCAGACGGATAAAGAATTTAAAATAAGTGTTGGCATTGGTGGGCCCCCAGCCTACTCGCTGGGCTCAATTTTCCCTTTACCTGAGGGTTTAAGCGAGATTCTTTTTTCCGGATTGCTAGGCAATAGAAGATACCCATACACTTGGCAGGATGGCTATTTTATTCCTGTAGAAGTAGATTTTTGTATAACCGGAATTGTAGAAAAAGACCTACTTAAACCAGAAGGCCCCTTTGGTGATCATCTAGGTTATTATAGCCTTACGCATGATTTTCCAGTAATGAAAATACATAAAGTATTTCACAAGAAAGATCCAATCTGGCATTTCACAGTAGTAGGAAGACCCCCTCAGGAAGACTCCGGATTCGGACACCTTATACATGAGATGGTTAAAGAACTTACCACAAACGAATTTCCTGGAGTAAAGGAAATTCACGCAGTGGATGTTGCAGGAGTACATCCGTTATTGCTGGCCATTGGCTCTGAAAGATATATGCCTTTTAGGGAGAAGAGCCCTGAAGAAATTCTTACCCAGGCCAATCACATACTTGGTAAAGGACAAACCTCTTTAGCTAAGTACCTCATTATCACAAGTAATGAAGATGCCCCAAATCTAACCACAAAAAATATTCCTGAATTTTTTAATTATATTTTAAAGAGGGTGGATTGGACAAATGATCTTCATTTTTATACTAAAACCACCATCGATACACTTGATTATTCCGGTGAAAAATGGAACAGTGGATCAAAATTAGTAATTGCAGCAAATCGAAAAATCCAAAGATCACTTTCCTCTGAATTTATTGGTTTCCCAACTATTTCAAGTATTGAAAAAGTAAAATTGATTTCACCTGGGATATTGGCATTGGAAATGCCTAAATACCAAAACGCTTCGCAAGCTAAAACAGAAATAATTGAATTAAAAGAAAGACTAAAAAACTATGACACAAGTGGTTTTCCACTCATCGTAATTGTAGATGATGCAGAATTTGTTTCTATCGATTTTAATAATTTTTTATGGGTAACTTTTACCCGAAGCAATCCATCCCATGATATTTTTGGCTTAGGGGAATTTATTGAAAACAAGCATTGGGGTTGTCGTGGAGCCTTAATCATTGATGCGCGTAAAAAACCTCACCATGCTCCTGAATTAGTTGCCGATAAAGAAGTTGAATCAAAAGTGGACCATTTATTTCATTCTGTGGAAAGTTTAAAACCTTATGCCTAAAATGAAGGTTCATCCGGAATTTAAAATCATTATGGAAGAAATTCTGGGTGATGACTACACACTTTTTGCCGATTCCCTGAGTGAAAAGCCGCCTGTCAGTGTCCGATTGAATCCATTAAAACCTTATAACAATCTATTTTTGGGAAATAAGGTCACCTGGGCCAATCATGCATTTTATCTCCATGAAAAACCAATTTACACATTGGATCCATATTTTCATGCAGGACATTACTATCCGCAGGAAGCCTCATCCATGATTATTGAATCGTTGGTTAAACAACTTCACCTACCTTCTAGTCCTATTGTTTTAGATGCTTGCGCAGCGCCAGGAGGAAAGACAACGCAACTTTGTACCTTATTTCCTTTTACTTCTTTGATACATGCCCATGAATTCAATCCACACAGGAGCGAAATTCTCAGACAAAATATTGAAAAGTGGGCTTACCCAAATTGTTTAGTAAGTTATGGTCCATTACAAAACTTATCACGAAGTGGGCTAAAGTATGACCTGATCCTTATAGATGCTCCTTGTAGTGGAGAGGGTATGTTTAGAAAAGAAAATGAGGCCGGAATTCAATGGAATAAAAGTAAAATTGAAGGTTGTGTCCACATGCAAAAAGAGATATTAAAACAAATGGCTGACTTGGTAACTGATGGTGGCTATATAATTTACTCAACATGTACATTTAATAAATTCGAAAATGAAGACAGAATTAAAAATTTTATTCAAGAAAGAGAATTTGAATCCATTAAAATTCAAGCTGTTGATGGAATGAATTTACTGCATTCCAATGAGGACAATGTACATGTTTATAAAAGCTTTCCCCATAAAAACAAAGGAGAAGGATTTAGCTTTTCGATTTTGAAAAAACATGGAATTAATCCGGAACGAAACACGCCAAAAACCCGTATATCAAAAAAACAAACTGAACAAAAAGGAGCCGAATTTCTTGAACTTTCGAATGAGTATTCTTCCATTACCCATCAAGGCATTGAAGTGATTTACTCATTAGATATTGAAGAATCCATCTTAAAAATTTATCATTCCGGGTTAAGGATTAAACATCTGGGTATTCCTTTAGGTCACTTTAAAGGAAAGGATTGGTTTCCTGCGCATGGATTGTCCCAATCCCCTTTTCTCAATTCAAAATTGACTCATGTTAGTTTAGAAAAAAATGTAGCTTTGGATTACCTTCGGGCCAACCAATACCAATTACCCCAAGCGCAAAGCGATCAAATTTGGCAGATTGCCCGATTTGAACAAGCTAACCTCGGGTGGTTAAAACAAATTAATGGAAAATTTAAAAATTATCTTCCTAAAGAAATTAGAATTCATTCACTATAATCTTATTTCTATGCGTCAAATTTTGATTTTCATTTTGTTTTTTGTTGGCAAAAGTTTGTGGTCTAACTCAATACCTGAATTAGAACAATGCCTTATTAAACGCAACGGGGCGGATAAAATTGAGGTCTTTTATGAGCTTAAGGATCTGGATAATCAACAGCTTGAAGTTCGCTGCAAATTATTTTGGGCAACCGGCGATCAAATCCATCAGGAAATCACGGACATTTCCTTTTCCGGAGATATAGGATTTCCAGTGTCTACCGGCATCGACAAAAAAATAACCATCCAAACATCCAACCCGAATGGGTTCCAAGGAGAAATAAGGCTGATTCTAAGCGCTTTTGACCGCGAAAATCTAGATGTTGCAGAAATCCTCAACCAGATTAATCTTAAAAGATACGAAAGTGATTTACAGGTCTTGCAGGGAAAACGAAACGCAGTGACCGATCCGACATTTTTACAAAAATCCAGAAACTACCTCACAGAACAACTTAATATGCACCTTCCGGTCACTGAGTTAAAATCCGTTGTTCCCCAGTATACTTGTATAAACTATGAATCCAATCAATGGGGCACTGAAAAACCCGGTAAAATCCAAATAGTAGATGCCCATTATGATAGCTTTGGTCAATCCCCGGGGGCAGATGACAATGGTTCCGGGACTGCGGGCGTTTTGGAAATTTTGAGGGTTCTTTCCAAATACGCAGCAAAAAAGACAGTCCGTTATTTACTTTTTGATCTGGAAGAACAGGGCTTAGTTGGATCTAATATTTATGTCAATAATCAATTGAATAAAAAAGATTCCGTGGAGGCTGTTTTTAATTTTGAAATGATTGCATATTATACAGAGAAGGAAAACACCCAAGATTTACCTACCGGATTTAACTTTCTTTTTCCGGATGCATATAACAAAGTCATTGCCAATAAGCGCAAAGGAGATTTCATCACCAATGTTGGAAACACTAATTCAAAGAAACTAATTGAGACATTTGAAAATTCATGCAAGAACTTTGTAAGCGGACTTAAATTTATTTCGTTAGAAGTTCCTGGAACAGGCAGTATGGTTCCCGACCTTAGAAGAAGTGACCATGCAACTTTTTGGGATAAAAATATCCCCGCACTTATGTTGACAGATGGTGCGAATTTTAGAAATAAAAATTATCACACACCGAAAGACAGCCTTAATTATCTTGATCTTACGTTTGCTACCAACACATTAAAAGCTACTGTTGCAAGCATAATTGAAGTTGCGGGAATAGAGCATGGCACCAGCAAAAGTTTCACTCTAAGCCCACAGACTAACAATGAAGATTTGGGGTTTAATCAAACAAGATTGAATATTTTTCAGAAAAAACTTTGGATTGAATGTCCTGCCATTTGTGAAAACCTTAAACTCACCTTAACCAATCAGCAAGGTCAGATATGTTTTGAAAAAACATTGAAAGAAGACGGCAGCAGTCAAAAAATGGTGGATTTAACTCAACTGACAGGTGGCTTGTATTTTGCAACACTATCTAAAGGCAATCGAACGAAAACCGTTAAATGTCTACTCTATCATTAAATACCAATAAACCGTGTATTTATCTTCTTCTTGGATCAAATCTTGGAAAAAGAAAATATCAAATAGATAAGGCTAAAGCTTTAATACAAAGTTTAATTGGTGATATCATTTCAGAATCGTCCATCTATGAAACCCAACCATGGGGAAATCTTGATCAAAAGAGTTTTCTAAACCAGGCTGTTGGAATCAAAAGTCAACTTACTCCTGAGCAAATGTTAGAGAAAATTCATGACATAGAGAAAGAAATGGGTAGATCGAGAAAGGAAAAGAACGAGCCAAGAATAATAGATATTGATATACTTTTATGGGAAAAAACGATGATCCAAAATGTAGATTTGGAAATTCCTCATCCTAGATTACATTTGCGAAATTTTGCCTTAGTCCCTTTAATGGAAATAGCTGGAAGTCAAATGCATCCGAAGTTTCATAAAAGCATTGAAGCACTGTATGAAGAATGTGATGACCAGTTGGAAGTTTATTTGAAAAATTAATGAAAAAAAAAATACCATATAACTATATCTGTATTGAAGGCAATATCGGGGCCGGAAAAACAACATTAACCACCAAATTGGCTAATGATCTGGGCAGTAAACTCATACTCGAACAATTTGCAGAAAACCCGTTTTTAGAATACTTTTATAAAGAACCAGAACGTTATGCCTTAGCGGTAGAGTTGTTTTTTCTTGCCGAAAGACAAAAGCAACTTCAAGCAACCATTATGAATAAGGACCTTTTTGCTGAGTTTACTTTGGCAGATTATTCATTGATTAAAAGTATGTTGTTTGCAAAACACAATCTCGCTCCGGATGAATTTGCGTTGTTCCAAAGAATATTTACCTCATTGAGTCAACAAATACCCAAACCTGATTTAATGCTTTACCTGCATCGACCGTTGGAAAAAATCAAAAAACATATTACGCAAAGGGCACGACCTTATGAAATGAATATTTCTGATCAATATCTCGAGACTGTTCAAAATTCATATTTTGATTTTTTTAAAGCGCAAACTATAATTCCTGTCCTTGTACTAGATGCGGAGCATTTTGATTTTATAGATAATCCTATACATTATGATGAAATCAAGAACATCTTAACCAACAAGTATAACCCTGGTCTTCACCACATTCGAATAATGTTTTAAAAAATATAAAATGAGACAATTTTTTAAATTTGTTTTTGCTTCTTGTTTGGGAACCATTCTTGCAGGCTTTTTACTTTTTCTAATATTGATAGCTATAGGCACAAGTATGGCTACAAAAAGTATGGATGGAGAAGGAAGCACTTCAATTTCTGATCCATCTGTGTTAAAAATTAAGATACCTGATTTCCTTCCAGAACAAACCAACAATGTTCAATTTTCCAGTTTTAGCTTAAAAGAGCAAAAGGTATTGGGCGTGCATGACATTGCACAATGTATTATAAACGCTGCAGCTGATCCAAAGATTAAGGGTATATACATTCATGGTTCAAACTATGCACACGGGTATGCCACATTAAAAATACTTAGAGATGCCTTGTTAAAATTTAAGGAATCCGGGAAATTTATTATGGCCTATGTTAATTTCACTGACCATAAAAACTATTTCATAAATTCTGTAGCAGATCAAATTTATATGCATCCACTGGGCTTTGTGGAATTAAAAGGATTTGGCGCATCCATTCCTTTTTACAAAGAAATGATGGAAAAAATTGGTTTAAAATTTAACATTTATTATGCTGGAGAATTTAAATCGGCAACAGAGCCTTTCAGACTCAGCAAAATGAGTCCTGAAAACAGGCTCCAATTATCCGAATACCTGAATGGACAATTTGCGTTGTACACTGAACAGGTGGCGAAAAGCAGAAATCTAGAATACAACAATTTAAAAAATATTTTTGATCAATTTCTGGCTTCTTCTCCAATGAAGGCCCTGGAATATAAATTGATTGATTCTATAGCTTACGAGATAGATGCACAGAATAACTTAAGATTTAAGCTAGGACTGCAATCCGGGGCTAAAATTAATTTTGTAAACTTAAATGATTATTTTCTGGCCAACGGAAAGTCAAAACAGGATTACAGCGCCAAAAATAAAATCGCCGTTGTTTTTGCAGAAGGAAATATAATCGATGGCCCGGGACAAGAAGGAGAAATTGGTCGAAAATACGTAAAAATCATTAGAGATATCCGCGATAACAAAAATATAAAAGCCATTGTGCTTAGAGTAAATTCTCCGGGTGGATCGGCCATGATGTCTGATGAAATATTGCGTGAGATAGATTTGGCACGTGCTGAAGGCAAACCGGTTGTAGTCAGTATGGGCGATTATGCTGCTTCAGGTGGTTACTACATCGCATGTCATGCAGACAGCATTTTTGCCAGTCCCCATACATTGACGGGTTCAATTGGTGTGTTCGCAATGATTCCGAATATAAAAACCATGACAGATGAGAAGCTCGGAATTGATTTCGATACCATTGGCACCGGGCCAATGGCCAGCAAATTCAACCTCACTCAGAATTGGGGAACTGAAGAAGCAAAGATCATTCAAGAAAATATAGACCATACCTACCAGACCTTTTTAAAAGTAGTATCTACCGGAAGAAATATGTCTACAGATCAGGTCAATGAAATTGCAAGGGGTAGAATCTGGCTGGGTTCCAAGGCTCTTCAGAATGGCTTAGTGAATAAAATTGGAGAATTGGACGATGCTATAAAATCAGCAGCTGCTTTAGCTTCTGTGGATCGTTATAGAATAACCGAATATCCATTGCAAAAGGACCCTGTCCAAAAATTTATCGATCAAATCAAGGGAGATGAGGAAGATTTAAGATCAACGTTAACCAAGAAGATCCTTAAAGAAAATCTTGGCACTGTTTATCCATATTACGAAGAATGGAATAACATTCAAAAAAATACCGGAGTTCAAATGAGATTACCCATTAGAATCCTGTATTAATAGAAATGACTGCATGTAATTTTCTACTAATAAGGATTAAATAATCCCTTGTTCTGCCAGATACCTTTCTGCGTCAAGTGCTGCCATACAACCACTTCCTGCTGCAGTAACGGCCTGACGATATATTCTGTCCTGCACATCCCCACTTGCAAAGACCCCTGGGATTTTTGTTTTGCTGGTTCCGGGAATAGTTTTAATATATCCTTGATCATCCATCTCCAACCAATTTAAAAATGGATCGGAATTTGGCTGATGTCCTATAGCCACAAAAAATGCTTTAATTGGGATTTCTGAAATTTGCTTGGTTACATTATTGATAATTTTCATACCTGTAACCTCTTCTTCACCTAAGATATCGAGTGTTTCGGAATTGTAATGAATTTGTATGGCAGGATTAGCGGTTACCCTTTCTTGCATAATTTTGGATGCTCTCATTTGATCTTTTCTCACCAGTAAGTGTACTTTTGGACAAAGTTTTGCCAGATAACTAGCCTCTTCGGCTGCAGTATCTCCACCCCCAACCACAGCAACTTCCAAGCCTTTAAAAAAGAATCCATCACAAACTGCACAAGCGGAAACCCCTTTATTCATAAGCTTTTGTTCTGCTGGCAGGCCAAGCCACTTAGCACTTGCACCCGTAGAGATGATGATTGCATGAGCCAGGAGCACCTCTCCGGATTCTGTCCATATCTTATGTACGGGACCTGTAAAATCTACTCCGGTAATCCGCTCATATCGTATATCTGTTTCGAATCGCTCAGCCTGATTCTTAAAATCTTCCATCATTTGAGGCCCATGAACCCCCTTGGGATATCCAGGATAATTTTCTACTTCAGTGGTTATCATCAACTGTCCACCAGGCTCACTGCCAGTAAATAAAATTGGGCATATAT